>OLZI01000010.1_pt1 | contig 141914 bp, 104 predicted proteins | sample 1674061 | NCBI WGS metagenome assembly OLZI01 (sample SAMEA103958139, study PRJEB25191) | human gut metagenome | biome: human-associated habitat [ENVO:00009003]; feature: intestine environment [ENVO:2100002]; material: feces | place: Germany | collected 2013/2015 | reverse complement strand
GGTGTGTCTCTGACTGCGAGAGGCTGCTGCCGTCCTCGATGGTCATAGTCTGCCCTATGATGAGCTTTGATAGTTCCGAGTTGGCGCGGTCGATACGCTTGTCATAGACATTGAAGGCATCGCCCTTGCCACTCTCCACGAATTCTATCTCCGTGTCCTGCCCGGCCACCATGTACTGGCTCGCTCCGGCATCTTTGAGCATTTTATCAAGCCGTCCCATCTCCTTGGGGTCGCGTGAGGTGGTGCGTGCAATACGCATCGGCATACCGAAAATCTCGCCGAAGGAATCCCAGAATGCCAGCATGTTCTTTTTCGGGATGGTCTGCGTCGCGGCCTTCAGGTACAAGCCGAGGTCGTCAGGCCGTCCGGCTTCGATGAGCCAGTCGGTAAAAGGTGCGGAGCGGTATTCAACGCCTGTAGTCCAGTCCTGCCCGAGCTGCTGAATCACACGGCCGTATTCGGGTATCACATGCTTCCGCGGAATGAGTTTCACATCCGTGTAGCATGGACATCCGTCGCCATCGGTGGTGAGGTCGCCCAGTTCGATGAGCGAGTGACCCCAGAGGTTGGCGTCGAGCGCATATTCGAGCATTTGCTTGAACCAAGCCTGGTCGAAATAGTGGTGAGCCTCTTCGTCCTCATTGCCTTTGGCATCGACCAGTTTGAAAGACTTCGCCATGACGAATCCTACGCGCTGACGCACACATCCCGAGAGGTGAAGGTCTATATCCACATCGCGGTATATGTCGTAGAGCCGTTGGCGGTTCGGGCTATCGACATTGATGGCCATCTGCCAGGCAAGTCGCCAGTCGGCAATATCCCTGCGTGTGAGCGCATCGGTGGTGCGTTGCAGTTCGATGACCATCTTCTTCATGCGCTTGCGGTCGGACGACTTTGCCAGGTTGAAGTCTCCGTGCGGCGTGTGCAGTATGTTTCCACCTCCGAACATACCGCTGAAAAAGTTCTTTATATCCATAGTTACCAGTTAAATTCTTTGATTGTTGGCTGCACTCGGCATAGCCAAAATGAACTTTGTCTCTGCTCTCATTTGCTCACCAATTATGTCGTAATTGTTTCTGTGAACCGAACAATAGCAAGTCGCCTGTTGGCGTGCCGTCCCCGTCGGTGGCGAGGGGCAAGTCCGGGATGATTCTGCCAGCCTGCACGCCCTCCAGCCATTTGACGGCTCGCTCGTAGCGCTCCTTGCGTATCTCACTGCCCATCTTTTGGGGCATTGCCGCAATCATGTGATAGAGTGCGATGTCCGCGGCATACATTACCACCAGGCGGTTGCGGCTTTCGCCTTCGGCCGAGAACACCGCCTCCGTGTCGTATTTCGGACGGAGGTAGCCGGATATCTCCTCGCAAGCCTCCAGCTCCGCATTGTCGCGGACCTCCTGCGATGCCTGCGACACGACCTTCAGCGCATTCTCGCCTATGACCACCCTGTAATCATTATCCGTGATAAACATGTCCGTCCTCCTTTCTAACGTGTCACATACAGGGCGCGGCGCTCGATGTCGGCAATCCTGATGCCCTTGCGGAATCGGTGCTTCGCGACCAGTTCGCGGATGGTGCGTTTCGGCACGACCTTCAGCGAGCCGTTCATGTAAATCACATAATACTTCATGCCGAACAGCTTTGAGAGCTCGTTGGCCTTCTTGATGGCACGCTTGCACTGCCATTCCCAGATAATGTCCTTTATAAGTTGTATCATCGTCACCAAATGTTTTTGGCGGTCGGCCTTTTGCCGAACACCGGTTTGAAACTCTCCTGTCGCGTATTGCGCTGGAGCATCCATATAGCGCCCTCGTCAGCGTCAGGCGCGTCGTCATGCACACGGCTGCCACGCTCCAGTGCCAACGTCTGCTCTATGCCCACCTGCATGTCAGGGTCTTCCTTCTTGCGTTCGTTGTACCAGACGAAGCCTCGCTCCCAGAGCGGGCTGACCGCCTCGATGCGCTGGATCTTGTCTGGCTTCTTCCGCTTGTCGGGCATGATGGGCAACTGGTAGCCGCGCAGCTCGCCCTCGCACGCAAACTCGTCCAGGATCACGTCCTGCATGAAGTTCGCCTCCATGAAGAACTGGATGGCCACCGTATCGCGTGTGCGCTCATAGAGGTCGTATAACCACCGCACCATCTCGCTGACCGTCGCTTGGCGCACAAAGCTATCTATGAGATGCAGTTGGGAGCCGATCTTCCCCCACAATCGGCACGCCTTGTAGTCGTTGGCCGTCGTCGATTTGAACGAAGGGTCCGTGTAGCATACCAGCATGTCGTACTTCTCCAGCTTCGGCAGCCGCTTGTAGCGAATCCACTCTGCGCGGAAGATGGTACCGTCCACGATTGGGTTGTGCATCATCTCCTTCTCCCAGGCCCGATAGCCCACAAAGTCGCGGTAAGCCTGCGCCTCCTCTTTGGTCCATTTCTCTTTCCACACCGGCTCTCCGTTACGATCGACCGCTACGATTTTAGAAAGGAACACACCCTTTGTGCGTGAGAGGTTGTAAAGCACCGAGTTCTTGCTGATGAGGTTGCCCACCATGATGAAGCGTCCGCGGCCCACATCGAGCGCACCGAAGAGCGCCTCCTTCACCCAGTCGGTCAAGTCGTGAACCAGCTTGTCGTTCTTGCAAAGCTGATCGTCGTCAAGGTCGTCGATGACGATGTAGTCAGGACGGGATTCACGGTCACGCAGACCACGAGGCGACTGTCCACGACCGCAGGCAAGGAACTTCACGCCGTTCTTGGTCTTGAACTCACCCTCCTGCCATCCGCCATCGTTCTTCTGCTGTCCGAAGTCGGCAATGAGACGCTGGTTGTATTCCAGCTCGGCCTGAATATCGCCAAGCAGTCGGTCGGCATTGTCCTCCGACTTTCCCACGACCACCATGAAGTTGATGAGCCGCTTTGGCTGGAACATCAACCAGAGCGGCGTGAACACATCTAGATGAGTAGATTTGGCATGGCCACGCGGCCACATGAACACCGCCTTCAAGTCGGGCGTGTTGCGTACCTTGCGCGCCGCCTCATTATGGAATGGCGCATTGTGGATGGTGCGTATGACCTCGCCGGTCGACTTGTCACGCAATTGCAGGAAGTGGGGGAAGTAGTACTCGCAGAACGCCGCATAGTTGTTGAGCAGCCGCTTGATGCGCTGGTCCCTTTCCACGGACGTCTCGCTTTTCAGAAGGGACGTGTCCGTAATGGCCTGCACTTGCCGGCACCGCTCTTTCCACTCCTCGTATGCCTTTTTCTTCTCTGCTGCTGTTGCCATAGGCTGCCTCCGCTATTTGATGCCCATCTGCTCCGTGATGTACATGTCCTGGTACTTGTTGATGACGCGCATCAACTCGGGAGTCACGTCGGGGTCCGTCTGCGAGCGGTACTCCAACCACTTGGAGAATGCCATGAACACCTCGATGGCATCCACCACGTTGGCCTTCTTGTCGAGCTTCTCGATGACCGACGAGAGCTTGGCCAACTTGTCACCGAGCCCTGCTATGAGAGCGGGGTCGTTGGAATTGTTCACTTGCGTAATGAGCGTGTCGATGGTGAGCAGCAATTTGTTCACCAACTCCGGGCGTGTGATGTTCTTGGCGGCCCGCGCCTCTTTCCACCCGTCGGCTGAGCACCACTTGGATATGGTGACGCGCGACACGTCCACCTTCTCCGCGATTTCCTGCTGCTCCATTCCCGAGAGATAGAGCGTGCGTGCCAGCGATTTGATTTTATCCAAATCCTTCTTCGTTCTGCGATTGGTGCGAGCCCCATCGCTCTCACTCATTCGGATTTTCTTCTTTTCTATATCTGCCTTTGTCATGTTTGATAAGGTTGTTTGTTCACTTCGGGACACACCACGCCCCGAATTCTTGTGCAAAAGTGCCACGATTTCAGTGTCCCGCCAAAAAAGTGTGCAATGGTTTCATAGAAGTGTGCAACCATTGCACACTTTTTTGGCGGGTTGACAATTACCTCGTAATATTGCACTCGGAAACCGCGAATCGGGCAATACTGCCCAGAAAATGACAATGATATATGAGTAAAGGAAAACGCGTCAGAATAACCAACGACAGCCTGAACAGCTACGGGACAAGAGTGCTGACGGCTGGCATGAACGTGGAACAGTACCAGCGCAACCCCGTCCTGCTATACATGCACGAGCGTGGAAATGTGATAGGCTACGTGAAGGACTTGAAGGTGGAGGATGGCGAGGTGACTGGCGAACTGATGTTTGACGAGGCCTCCGAGCTGTCCATACGCTGTAAGAAGCAGTACGAGTTCGGCAGTCTAAAAATGGTGAGCGCAGGGCTCGACATCCTGGAGACGAGCGAGGACCCCGAGTTGCTGGTGCAAGGACAGACCCGTCCTACCGTCACCAAGAGCAAGCTGTTCGAGGTCAGTCTGGTGGACGTCGGATCCAACGACGACGCCATCGTGTTGCAGAAAGACGGCAAGAGAATCACTCTCGGCAAGGACAGCGAGTGTCCTTTGCCCATGTTGAACAATAACAATCAAAAGCAAATGGAACAGAAAATGGTTGCCATGCAACTGGGTCTGCCGGCAACGGCGACGGAGGCGGAGATCAACGCCAAGCTCGACGAACTGAAAACCGCGAAGGAGGAGAACGAGCGGCTCCAGCAGAAGAACGCTGCCCTCACGCTGGCCAGTATCACGGCCGCCGTGGAAAAAGCGGTAGGAGAGAAGCGTATCACCCCTGACAAGAAGGATGAGTTTATCAACCTTGGCAAGGAGGTCGGCCAGGAGAAGTTGGAGAGTATCCTCTCCGCCATCTCCCCACAAATGAAGCTCAGTTCAGTCATCGGACATCAAGGTGGGGCGGCGACAGAGCCCACTACTTATAAGAAGCTGAGCGACGTGCCGTCAGGCCAACTTACCACGCTCCGCAAGGAGCAGCCCGATGAGTACAAGCGACTCTACAAAGAGGAGTACGGCATGGAGTGTGAATTCTAGCAAAACCAATAAAAACAAGAAGTATGAAAACAAAAACAAACAAAATGCTCGCGCTGGCGCTGGCAGTACTTTTCAACTGTCTCACCGGCAGCGCCTTCGCCGCAGCCCTTGGCTTCTCACCCGTGGCGGGCGCCTTGGGCATGAACTGTATCGCCTCCATGGTGGGCGGCGAGGTTGCCCATGGCGCATTGCGCGCTGGGGTTTACAAGGAAATCTGGACGGGCGAGTTGGTCAAATATCTCCGCCGTGGCTTGGAAGCCACTTGGCTTGAGGGTATTCCTGACGCCTCAAGCATCGTTGACAACGATGTCATCCATCTGGTGGAGGTAGGCGTCGATCCCGATGTGCTTGTCAACAACACGACCTACCCAATCCCCTTGCAGGCACTTGACGACAAGGACATCGCCATCCAGCTTGAAAAGTTCCAGACCAAGGTGACTCCCATCACCGATGATGAGCTCTATGCCATCAGTTACGACAAAATGTCAAGAGTGAAGGAATCCCATGGCAACGCCATCAACGATGCCAAGTTTGCGAAGGCTGCCCATGCGCTTTGTGCGAAGCAGAATACGGAGAAGACGCCTGTGCTGAAAACCACTGGTGAGAAGGATCCTGTGACGGGACGCTTGAAGATGACCAAGACCGACTTGCTCAGCGCGAAGCGCCAGATGGACGCTCTGAAAGTGCCATCCCAGGGTCGCCGGCTCGTACTTTGCTCGGATCACATCAACGATCTTCTGGAGATTGAGCAGACATTCCGCGAACAGTACAACATCAACCGTAACGACGGAACTGTCGGACGCTTGTACGGATTCGACATCTACGAGTTTGCCAACAATCCCATCTATACCCAGGCTGGCACGAAGAAGGACCTTGGCACGACGGCAGTGGCAGGAGAGTTCCAGGCTTCGTTCGCTTTCTATACGGCCCGCGTGTTCAAGGCCACCGGCTCGACGAAGATGTACTGGGCGCCTGCAGAGAACGACCCGGAGTATCAGCGCAACAAAATCAACTTCCGCCACCGCTTCATCTGTATGCCAAAGAAGGAGGATGCCGGTGTCGTGGTGATGAGTGGCTACAAGGCTGTGTAACCATGGCGAGGATGAAGTATCTGGTGCTTCACTGTACGGCGACTCCCGAGGGGCGGGAGGTGACGGGGGCGGACATCCGCCTCTGGCACACGGCTCCCGTCGCCAATGGCGGCCGTGGCTGGAAGCAAGTGGGCTATACGGACCTGATCCGTCTGGACGGCACCGTGGAGCGGCTCGTTGGCAACAACGAGGATGCCGAGGTGGACCCCTGGGAGGTGACGAACGGTGCGCGTGGGTACAACAGCGTGAGCCGCCATGTGGTGTATGCCGGTGGCCTGGCCAAGGACGGCAAGACGGCAAAGGACACCCGCACGGCCGCCCAGCTTCGGTCGATGGCGGACTATGTGCGGCGCTTTCACAAGCGTTTCCCCCAGGTCCGTATCGTTGGCCATGGCGAGCTGCCCGGCGTGAGCAAGGCGTGTCCCAGCTTTGACGGGCAGGCATGGCTGCGGAGCATCGGTATCAGACAGTAAGAAGTACGACAAAATAACCAAAAAATCAGACAAGGGATGGCGGAGACTATCATGCAGATCCTGCAATGGGCTATACCCTCGGGCGGCATAGGTGCCGCCATCGCTTGGGTCGCGAACCGCAAGGTGAAGTCGGCTCAGTCGGCGAAGAGCGTGCATGACACATACAAATTGATGTACGAGGATATCAGCCGAGAGCTGCTCGCGACGCAGAAGAAAGTAGATGAGAGTACGAAAGCAATGGAGGGGCTGGGCGCCGAGAACAAACAGATACGCTATGCGCTCAACCGCCTCACGAGGGCTATTCAGGCTATTCAGCGCTGCCCTCACAGTGGCAATTGCCCTGTCAGCAGCGAGCTGCAGCTCGACGCGGAAAGTGACGAGCGCCGAAAGGCAAGCGGCAAGCGCGGAGGCAAGGGACAGCGTGTCAAGGGACGTGAGGACGGTGCGGCAGACGTTTTGGACGGAGCCGGTGGCCGCGGACACGGCCCGGCTGGCGATAGCACTTGACACGACCCTGTGGCATCTGCCTGAGGGTGCGTCGTATGTGGCGAGCTCCGGACGTGCCCACGTGAAGGCCATCGTGCGGAAAGGACAAAAGGGCGGCATGCCGACGCTGCTGATAGAGAGCGGTTGTGACAGCCTGTCGCGCCTGTGTGCCTATTACGAGGCCGAGAACGAGCGGCTGAGCGTGGCCAACTCGCACCTGCGCAGTAGCAGCGAGATACTGAAGGAGGAGCGGTTGAGGTCCTGGAAGACTTGGCCCGTTTGGAGTGTTTTTATAGCTGGCATCTTGGCTGGCATAGTATTAACAATCATAACAAGAAAGATATGGCAAAAAGTGTATTGGACGGCACGGACTTGATTCTGTCCATGGGTGGGAACGCCCTCGGCTTCTCTACGGGCTGCAAAGTTTCCACATCGGCCGAAACTGGCGAGCGCGTGACGAAAGAGGCATCCGGTGGCAAGTGGAAGGAATCGTATGTGAAGAGTTTCTCAGAGCAGATTTCCGCCGACGGCGTGGTACTGACGGATGGCACTGACGAGGTTCCGTCGTATGACCAGGTGAAGGACGCCATGCTGAAGGGCGAGCCCGTGGATGCGGCTTACAACCTGCGCGATGGTGACAAGCGCACTGGCAAGGCCGCTGGCGGCTACCAGGGCAAGTATCTGATCACCTCCCTGGACCTCGACGCCCAGGCTGGCGATGACGCGAAGTATTCGATTACGCTGCAGAATTGCGGCAAGGTGGAGAAGGTGGGCACGGGCATCACCGAAACGGCTGGCACAGTATAGGCTTATGAATGTAGTGAAAATCAAACTGGGCGACAAGGAATATCCCTGCCGTGTGACCATGGGTGCCATGGTCCGCTTCAAGAACGAGACTGGCAAGGACGTGAGCCGGCTGGAAAAGGGTGATATCTCCGAGCTGATGCAGTTCGTGTATTGCTGCGTGAAGAGCGCGTGCAACGCCGACAAGGTAGCGTTTACCTACGACTTCGAGACCTTTGCCGACCTTCTGGAACCCGACACGGTGAACTCTTTTTACGCATCCATGGATAGCGAAAAAAAAACGCCTCCGCAATAGGAGACGACGAAGTAAGCGTCGAGGATTTGCTCGGCGTTGCGATGGGGTGTATCGGGATGAGTAGGGAGGACTTTGAGCGATGCACCCCGTCTGAGTTTTACAAGGCTTGGGAGCGATGGGCGGAAATCAGGCGTGATGCGGAGCGCAGTGCTTGGGAACGCACGCGCGTATCAGCGCTCTTCGCCCTTCAGCCCTATGCGAAAGGTACTCTCCGCCCGCATGAAATCCTACCGCTGCCATGGGACGATGAACAGCCCCCCGAGGAGCGTGAGGAGGTAAGCAAGGAGGAATTCAACGCCCGATTCGAGGCCGCCAAGCAGCGTTTCGGGTTAAAATAAGGATAACATGGCAAAGGCAGTAGAATTTCAAATCAAGATCAAGAGCAATGATGGTGGCGTGTTCCAGCAGCTGACCGTGGAAGCGGAAGGTCTTGACAAGGTCCTTGACGAGGTAGGCGCTACGGCCGTCTCCACGGGCAACCATCTCCGTGAGATGGCAGAGAAGAGCCTCGTCCTTGACGCGGCGGTACGCTCGATCCGCGAGCTTGGTGACATGGTGAACGGACTTGCCGGGCCTTTCGAGAGCTTCGAGACGGCCATGCGCAGTGCCAACACGATGGCAGGCAAGAGCGGTGCGGAGTTTGACGCGCTCACCCAGCAGGTGGTGGAACTGAGCAAGAATATACCGCTTGCCAGGGAGGAGCTGGCCAATGGCTTGTACCAAGTGATTTCCAATGGCGTTCCCGAGGATAACTGGATTGAGTTTCTCAACAAGTCGAGCCGCAGTGCGGTGGGGGGCATCGCCGACCTGGGCGAGACCGTAACCGTCACCTCGACGCTTATCAAGAACTACGGCTTGGAATGGGATCAGGCGGGAAACATCCAAGACAAGATACAGATGACTGCCAAAAACGGTGTGACCAGTTTTGAGCAGTTGGCCCAGGCACTGCCCCTTGTCAGCGGTAGCGCATCGCAGCTCGGTGTCTCCATGGACGAGTTGATGGCGGTGTTTGCCACCACGACAGGCGTGACTGGTAACACGGCGGAAGTCTCCACCCAGCTGGCGGCGGTGCTCAATTCCCTTATCAAACCATCTGCCGAGGCGACCAAGGCCGCCAACGAGATGGGGATCGGCTTTAATGCGGCGAGCATCCAGGCCGCCGGTGGACTGGAGAACTTTCTGTTGGGTCTCGACGCGAGTATCCAGGAATATGCCGCCAAGACTGGGCAACTCAGCCAGACCATCTACGGCCAGCTCTTCGGAAGTGCCGAGGCCATGCGTCTGCTTGGCTCGCTGACTGGCGAGCAAAAAGAGAAGTTCTCGCAGAACATCGGTGCGATGGCGGACTCGGCTGGCGAGATGGACGAGGCTTTTGACAACATGTCATCGACCGGGGAGAGCCTGCGGATGGTTCTTGCCAACCAGATGCACGCCCTGATGGACTGGGCCGGCGCCCTGGCCAGCAGTTCCGGCCCGTATGTGGAATGGATAGCCAATAGTGGTGCCGCACTGATGGGTATTGTGCAGCTCAGCCACGGGGTCAAGACCATGGTGGCCGGGCTGAAAGCCATGAAGGTGGCCACGCTCGCGCAGGCGGCCGCCTCCAAAGCGGTGGCAGTCGCCTCTAGTATTTGGAAAGCCACACAAGTCGCCCTTAACCTGGTTCTCAGCGCCAACCCCATCGGTGTCGTCGTGATGGCAGTGTCGGCGCTGGTGGGCATGCTGGTGGCCGCATATAAAAACAATGAGCGCTTCCGGAAGAACTGCGACGCACTCTGGTCCACAGTGAAGAAATTGGCCGGTGCCGTGTGGGACTATCTCGTCAAGGCATTTGAGAAGGCAAGCGAGGTAATCAAGAAGGCCTGGGAGTGGGTGAAGACATTTTTTGGCATCAAGGATAATGGTATCGCTCAAGAGACGGCAGATCTGAATGCGAATACCAAGGCTACGGATGCGAATACCAAGGCCAAGACCAAGAATGCAAAGACAGCCTTGGCCAGGAACAAGAAACTGAACGCCCCGGCTACTGATAGTGGAAGCGGCGATGGCAAGACGGGGGCCAAGGATAGATTCAGCGGCAAAAACCTCATTGCCAACGCTCGGAGTTACAAAGAGATTGGTAACAACATACAGTATTACCAAAACAAGCTGGAAACCGCTAATGGAACAGACGCCGCGGCCATTGCGCTATATTCAAGGAAAATCACTGCCCTTCGAAAGCAGCAGGATGCCATCACGCACTTGCAGGAGGCGGCCAGCCGCCCCGGCGAGCTGAGAACCTTGAAGGACATTGACGCAGAGTTGTCCTACCAGCAGGGGCTCCGTGAGAGAGCGTCTGCCAGTGAGCTTGCGGCGATTGGTATGGAGATACAGCGTTTGAACGACCTTAAAACGGCGTTTGAACGCAATGCACACGTCGGTATTCCTATCGAGAAGATACAGACCTACCAGCAACTCGAAGGCGAGCTGCAGTATTATACCAGTCTGTTGAAGACTGCCACCGCAACGGAGCGCGTGGAGATTCAGAAGCAGATTGACGCTCTTGAAGAGTTGAAGAATGCGTTTGAGCTCAACACCCACGTCAGCATCCCTATTGAGAAGATCCAGACCTATCGACAACTCGAAGGCGAGTTGCAGCATTATGCCGACCTGCTGAAAACCGCCACTGCGACGGAGCGCGTGGAGATCCAGAAACAGATCAACGCCTTGGACGAACTGAAGAAAAAGTGGGATGAGACACTTGATGAACTGAAGGCACCCGAGGATATCTCGCGCCTGAACACCATGGAGTCGCTGGACGATGCCGTCAGTTATTATCAGGCAAAGCAGAAAAAAGCCAGCGCATCGGAGATAGACGGCATCCAGCGCACGGTGCTGGAGTTGGAGAAGAAGCGCGACGCCTTGAAACGGCTGACCCGCATTCCCGAAATGGAACAGGAAGTGTCGAAACTCGACGCCATGGAGGGGAAGCCGTTGATGCTGGAGCTGAAAGCAATCGGGATTGACGGTGTTAAGAAGAGAGTTAAAGAGTTGCGGGACATGCTCTCTGATGCCCAGAATCCCATCGACGAGGCACAACGTGCTGCCATAGCGAAGCTCATTGGCACCTACGAGGAGTACGAACGGCGCATCCGCAAGAGCAACATCACGCTGGCCGATTCGTGGCAGACGATGAAGGGAGTTGGCGGTGGCGTCACGGCGCTCACCGACGCTTTGCGCGGCAACCGTGACGCCTGGCTCACGATCACCGGGGTTGTCGATGCGGCGCTTCAGATTTATGATGGCATCAAGGGTGTCGTCTCAATCATCCAAGCACTGACCGCCGTGACCACGACCTCCAACACCGTGGTGGCGGCAAGCGGTGCTACCGCCGCCTCTGCGGCAACGGCAAAGGTCTCGGCAGGAGCGGAGGAAGTAGTCGCTTCGATGGCGACGATAGCTGCTGTAAAAGCAGAGGCCATGGCGTTCCGTGAGCTGGCCGCGTCAAAGTTCATGGCGGCGCACGCCTATATCCCGTTTGCCGGAGCGGGCATCGCGGCTGGCTTCATCAGTATGATGCAGGGTCTGGTGGCCTCGGTGGCCGTGACGCCATTCGCCAATGGTGGTATTGTGTATGGACCGACCCTGGCACTGATGGGCGAGTACGCCGGAGCGAAAAGTAATCCGGAGGTGATCGCGCCACTGAACAAATTGAAGTCGCTGATAGGCAACGACGGTAGTGGCGGTGGTGGCATATATGAGCTCAGGGTGAAAGGCAGGGACCTCGTGGCAGTGCTTGCCAACGAGACCCGCATCAATAGAAAAGGAACGAATATCAAAATATAGGGACATGTATCTGCACGGACATTTCTATAATGAGCAGGAGGAGCGCATCGAGGTGCATATCCTGACGCGAGGCGACAAGTCAAAGGAAGTCTTCATTGGAGAAAACGGGGAGCTATCGTTCACTGACGATCCAGTGGATCTGACAAGCCAGGTAAACGACACGTTTGACCATTTGCTCTGCCAGCAGGCGACGGTAAGGCTGCTGGTAAGGAACTTCATGCCCGAGCTCTTTTGCGCCTCCTGCCGTGATGCCGTAGTGAATATCTTCCGGGAGGGGAAATGCCTCTTCGCAGGATACGTCGAGCCGCAAAGCTATTCGCAGGGGTACAATGAGGAATATGACGAGATCGAACTGAGCTGCATCGATGCGCTGACTGCCCTGCGTTATGCCAGATACCGTGACGTGGGCTCGCTTGGCGTGTTGTACAATGTGGTGAAAGCGTCAGCGGAACAACGCACGTTTCTCGCGCTGCTGAAAGAGATAGTGGGCGGCGTGGCGGCTGGACTTGACATTGTTGGCAACCATGCCACGCTCTACCTGTATGACGGGAGCAAGGCGGTGGACGGCACCACGGCCAACCGCTATGCTATATTCAGCCAATTGTCGGTGAACGAACTGCTATTTCTGGGCAGCGAGGAGGACGACGTGTGGCAGCAGGACGAGGTGCTGGAGGAGATGCTGAGATACCTGAACCTCCATATCGTGCAGGATGGGCTCGTGTTCTACTTGTTCTCTTGGCAAAGCGTGAAGGGCAACGGACATATCCATTGGTGCGACCTGCTGACAGGTGCGGAGTTGACAACGGCTCGGCAGACGACGGATATCGTGACGGGCATGGTAACTGACACGGGTACGACAATCAGCATTGGCGAGGTGTACAACAAAATCATGCTGACATGCCGTGTGGAGCGTATGGAGCGCCTGATAGAGAGTCCGCTTGACGAAGACCTGTTGTCTAGCCCGTACAGTAACAGGCAGAAGTATATGACGGAGTATAGCAGTGACGGTTCCGGCAAGTCGGCCATCGAGGCGTTTGATGCGATGACGCACGACCGGTCCACGACGTATGCGGGCGGCTGCGTGACTGATTGGTATGTGCAGGTGAAGCAGAACAGCGGGTGGGTCTTTCCAGGTGGCAAAGGCGGTGTCGCTGATCTGTGGGCAGCGTATTGCAGCGACGGACGCAACCAACAGGACTTGCCCAACGCACTGGCGAAGGCTCCTGGTGCCGCCCTGCTCTCCTTTGGCAAGGAAGAGCGGAAGACGGATGGAAAAGACAACTCGCCAACTGCGAAAATCGCCATGACGAACTATCTGGTGGTAAGCGTCAATGGCAACTGCGAAGATGGGGAGGAGCGTGTTTACCCGAACGCAGCCTCGCTGAAGGCTGGCATGCCGATGGCGGTCTATAGCGGGCAGCTGAGCGGCGGCGTGTTTTCCCCTTCCGACGAGGAGACGACAAATTATATCGTTCTAAGCGGAAGCCTGGTCCTGAATCCCGTAATGGGGCTGACCGACACGTATGAGGCGATTCGTACCTACAAGCCGTCTCCGGGGAGCATTCACAGTCCGATTTACGACGGCATCAACCAATGGAAGGGTGCGACGGTTCCAAGCCGCAATAACGGTGACGGACGCTACTACACGCAGCGGTGGTGGAAGGCCGTGCAGCCTGGGGATGAGCCGATATGGGACCAGGCGACTGCACACGGCCTGGTTCCCTTTACCGACAGTGGACCGCAGCTCTGCGAATTCAAGTACAGCGCCATCGGTGACGGCGAGGACCATGTGTCGAAGGTGGCAGTGTTGGCGTGCATGCTGATTGTCGGTGACAAGTGTGTGGTGGAGAAGGGCACGCAGGGTCAGGTTACGGACTTCGAGTGGCGCAAATACAAGACGCTGGAGCAGTGTGCGGACGAGGACGAGTACTACCAGCAATGCTTCACGATTGGCTTTGATCCGAAGATCGGCGACAAAATAGTAGGTTCTAAGTTTGACTTGCAAAACAATGTGAGTTATAGACTTGGCATCGACGCAGAAGGCATAGCCATCCCTGTGAGGAAGGCGGACGGCGTGAGCGGACAGGTGCGCTTCATGATACTAGGCCCGGTCAATACGTTGTGGGATGTGGTGACACGACGGCACCGGACATGGTTCCGTCATACGAAATGGACCAGCACGGCAATACCGTTGCTGGCACATGTTAGCAGTATCATGGTGGAGGCATTCGAGGTGAAGATATACAGCGACAACGGAATGGTGAACAACGGCGGCGACAACGACCTTATCTACATGAGCGACACGAAGGAGAGTTTCGTGAACGTGAAAGAGGTGGAGATGCGGCTGAACTCGTCGCTGACGGCAGCGGAGTGCCGACGGCTTGGCGTGACAGACAGCGTAAAGATGAGCACGCCGTTGAACACGGTGACGGGCGAGGGACTATCTACTGTGTACGACCATGCGAGGGGTGAGAGCGCGAAGCCCGAGCAGCTATATGTGGATGAATACTATAAGGAGTGGCACGCACCGAGGGTGGTGATGACACAGCGCCTGACGGATACGGACGGTGGTGTCGTGAGCCTGTTCGCGCACTACCGCCATCCTGCGATGAGCAAGACCTTCTTCGTGCAAGCCATGAGCCGTAACCTGGAGGACGGATCTGCAGAAATGACACTAAAGGAGATAGAGCAATGATAGACGTGAAGATTATCAAGAAGCCACGGGACGGACAGGCTACTTCCGGTGGTTCCTGGGGTACGGGCGTGAAAGAGGCCGCCCACGCTGCAAGGGCTGACGTGGCTGACCTGGCCATGGAGGCAAGGCATGCGAAGGAAAGCGATCATGCCGTTTCTTCCGACGAGGCCGCCCACGCCATCGAGGCAGACCATGCGAAGGAGGCGGACAACGCGGCGCAGTGGGCACGCCATGAGTTCGGCAACTATATGGACCAGCCCGTGCGCACGGGGGACGGTGTCACTTTTGAGTCTTTGACCCTGCGCGGATTCATGGCCAGCCCGGATTTCGTGGACGGCTTTGAGGGGTTCGGACATAAGCTGTGGATTGACGGAGGACTATCGTGCCTGACATTGGACAGACTGACAGTTCGGCAGACGATGTCCATCTTCGAGCTCCTGATCAACAAGGTGCGCAGTGTTGGAGGCCAGATATGCGTGAGCGCTGCCAATGGAAAAATCAAGGCGGTGGAAGAGGTAGGCGAGGATTATGTCATCAGCTTTGAGCAGGAAAACACCTTCGCAGCCCACGACTTGATGCGCTGTCAGACCTTCACGGGTGGCGGTTTGAAAAGCTACTGGGTGGAGGTGAGCAGCGCCACGGGAGATACCGTGATCGTTGCGAAGAGCGAGTTCGCCTCGTCTGTTCCAGAGGTAGGTGACGAGTGCGTACTGATGGGCAATACGGTGAACCAGAAGCGTCAGAACCTGGCACTCATCGCAGCCACCGAGGACGGCATGCCCCGCATTGACGTGTTGGGTGGCGTGAAGGCCAAAAACTTCTCCGGAGCTCTTCGGGCGCGTCTGGGCAATCTGGATGGAATCATAGACAGCTGGTTCCCCTCGGCGAAGCAGCCTCGTGGCAACGGACTGTATTGCGACAACGCCTTCTTGAAAGGCACGTTCCTGCTGGAGACGGGCGAGGACGTGAAGACACGCTTCGAGGCGACTGAGGGGAAGATAGAGAGTGCGGTGGAGGGTGTGCGTCAAGACCTCATGCCGGATAGGGGCTATCTTAGCAATCCCTCATTCAAAGAAGGCTTTGATAAATGGGGCACACAGAACGAGACGGTATTCTTCCTCGTTGGTAACAAATGGATATATGCGAACAATAACGTGCTCTCCAAGCGTGGCGATAGCGCCATTGTTGTCAAGGACATGGGCCGCACGGTCGTACACATCAAGAATAAGTACATCTGCCAGAAGAATAAGAATCTCGCAAAGAAACCCGACATGCCAACGAATGCGGATGGAACGAAAGAGGCGCAACCCGTGTACCTTGCCTTCTTCTACCGATGCGCTACTGCTGGAAAACTCACTGTCACCTTTGAGGGTGTGGATAAGACGGGATTTGCCGATTTCGAATCGTTCAACATTGAGCAGGAGGTCGGCGTGACGGATGGCTACCAGCAATTCACCTGCGAAGGACTTTGGAACGGCACGGGCGACTTCAAGTTGTCATTCACGGGCGAAATCTATCTGTATATGCTTGTCCTAAGCACGGACAAAGTGGATAGCCTCACCTATAAGTATCGCACGCTCTTTGAGCAGAGTGAAAAGCTAATCAATATTGCTGCACAGAATTTTGACAAGGACGGAAATGTCTTGGCTGATAGCGGCATTATGGTGAAGCCTACTGGCGTCGGCATCTATTCGCAGGGTAGTGATGGCCAGTTTGCCCTCATTGGGGTTGAGGTAAAGGGAGAGGATGGTAAATCGAGCATCAAACTGTTTGCCGATAATATACAACTGGAAGGCTATGCGACCATAAACGGCAACTTCAAAATTGACAAAGAGGGAAATATGGTTGCCAAGAACGGCCAGTATGAAGGAACGGTCGTCGCAAACAGTGGTAAGTTTATTGGCGCAATCGGTTCGCCATACAATAACGTGGGTGCTGCTCAGACGCAATGGCCGTCAGTTGATACGGGAATGAATGTGATGGTAAGTGACACCAAGCGGGCCGAGGCCGGCCTTGTCCTGCCAGCATACAAGGAAATCGACGGAGTAGAGTGTGACGTTATTAACGCAACCACTACAGATACGTTCATTACCATACCGTCAAACAATGATCCAACCCAATGTCTCCTTTACCGCAACACGCACATTACGAGCGTCAAGTTGGGCGGTAACTTCTGCCGTGTCCGTTTGAAGGCATTTGTTCAGCCAGGTGCAGACGGATGTTCGTGGACAATACTCAACACATCCGACTTTGAGTTGGCTACGGACGCAGACTTAAAGTATGTTTATGCGAAATCAGTGTTAAATCCAAGTGTTTTAAACTAAACTAAGAATATATGACAACAGAGGAAAAAGACGAGATTAAGAAAGCCGTTCTCGCCGATATACAGGCGGAATCGCAGGACGTCAGCGAGCTCGAAGTAGTCGATACCCTCGATGGCGTGCAAAGCCTTCCTACCATGAAGGGAAGTCGGCTTGTAAGTGCGCCCGTGAATCTTCTCTCCAAGCCAGCTACGGATGCAGCGGCCAAGGCAGAGGTGGCCACGCAGGACGCCATTGCCAAGGCCGATAGCGCGGTAAAGGAAGCCATAGGGAGATCCGATGCGGCCACGCAGGAAGCAAAGGCCAAGACGGATGCAGCGGCACAGAAGGCTACGGATGCAGCCGCGAAGGCCGAGGCGGCCACATCCTCTGCCCAGTCAGCCGCAGAACTCGCCACGGAAGCTGCGGGCAAGGCAGAAAAGTCCGCCAACGCGGCGGATGCTGCGGCAGAGCGTGCCGAGGCGGTGGAGGCAGGCTATCACGAGCTGGCCACCCATGCAAGGAATGGCGTCACGGCACGGTTTGATGGCTTCGTGGATAACGTGACGCTGGCGCAGATGTCCGTGGTGATGGTTGACGGCGTGTACTTCGACATGTCGCGCAAATCTTTCGTCGGGAAAAACGGAACAAACTATGTCAACAACTGGGGCGGCGCCGACTTGTTCATGACCTCCGACCGAACGGAGATACTGAAGGACAAGGTGTATCTGCTGGAGGACGTGCCCTATGTGTGGAGTTCGGAGGAGGATACCCTGGTAGAGACGGGCGGCCGTGGTGGCGGCAATACCTACAACGTGACAACAGAGATACCATTGGAGAGCGGCTTCTATACCTTGGAGACGGCCATCAAGGCCGTGGCGGTGAAGCAGCGAGCGAAGGGGCGGTGCGTCACATTCGAATCGTCCCATGGCAAATGGGAGACCAAGCAGTTCAAGGGCACGAACATCGAGAGCTGGGAGCAGGCGGCGAGTTGGGAGGACTTTGGCGGTGACGGCACGGTGAAGAGCGTGACGCTGAACGGCAAGAAGCTGGAGCCAGGCGAGGACGGCAACGTTGCTATCACCATCAGCGAGACGGAGGTGGACGAGAGCCTGAACGCAAGCTCGACGAATCCGGTGCAGAACGCTGCTGTGACGGCAAAGCTGATGGAGATAGAGGCGAGCACCGTCTTGGGCATGAATGCCGAACTGAGTGACGATGGCAGCAGCGTGCGCCTGGCACTGACCAACAAGAGCGGTGCGGAGATAGCGTCTGCGGACATTCCGGCAGGAAGCGGCGGTGGAGGCGGTGACGCTTCGACCACGAAAATCGTGCTGGATGCAGCCGTCAGCAAGACCATCATCAAGGAAGGTGACAGCGCGATGCTGACATGGACGTATGACCACCAGTACAGCAGCGGTGACGAGAAAGGCACATCCACGGGTCAGAAGGCAACAGTCAGCATTGAGATGAAGAGGGGCGCGACCGTGATGTATGCAGACACGCAGCATGATGTTAGCAAGGGAACCTATACCCTGGATCTGACGAAATACCTGCTGCTCGGCACGACAGACATCTATGTGAGGGCTACCACAACCGACCCGACCACCGGCAAGACACAGACGAGGCAGAGCTATGTGAGCGTGAAGGCTGTGACCCTTGCGCTGAGCAGCAGCTTCAACATAGCCGAGTGTGTCGCCAAGGGCGGCTACGGTGTGAGCGAGGCGGTGAGCATCCCCTTTGCGGTGAGTGGAAGCGGCGACAAAACCGTGACGCTGTATCTGGACGGACACCAGTGGGACTCGCAAACGGTGAAAAGAAGCGGCACGACGAACGGCAGTTTCTCCTTGTCGATGTCGGGAGTGAGCATCGGTCGGCACACGGTGCAGATCGTCGCCGAGATGGAGGCGAGCGCGGAGCTGACGCTGAAGAGTGAGAGCATCTACTTTGACATTCTGAAGGCCGGACAGAACGCCCCGTATATCGGCACGAAGCTGACCTTCGGTGACGGACGCATTTTTGCGGACGACCATCTGACCCCGACTATTGAAACCGGCCAGTATGAGCAGGTGAGATTTGACTTTGTGGCGTATGACCCGACAACGACCCCGGCGACGGTGGGTGTGTGGAGAGACGGCATACGGACGCAGACGGTGAGCGTTCCGAGGACTACGCAGGTATATACAAACCGTTTCCTGGAGCAGGGCGACGTGGCGATGGTGCTGAAGTGCGGCACAACGGAATACAAGCTGAACGTGAAGGTGACGGAGAGCGGCATTGACCTGAGCGAGGCGACTGCCGGACTCGTACTGAAACTGACGGCAGCCGGCAGAAGCAATGCCGAGAGCGAGCCTGCAGAATGGCGTTATAACGACGTTCAAACGGCGTTTGAAGGTTTTGACTGGCAGAGCAACGGCTGGACGGGCGACGCGCTGAAACTGACGAACGGGGCAAACATCGAGATAGGTTACAAGCCATTTGCCAATGACGCCACCACGACAGGTGCGACCTACGAGATGGAACTGACCTGCAGTAATGTGACCGACCGCAAAGGCACGGTGGTGGACTGCATGGCCGGCAATGTCGGTTTCAGACTGACCACGCAGGAGGCGTTGATGCGGACGGGCGCAGGCTCGGAAGTGGGCACGAAGTTCGCGAGCGGTATGACACTGAAGATAGCCTTCGTGGTGCAGGAGAAGAAGGGTAACCGACTGATGATGCTGTATGTGAACGGCATCCTATGCGGTGCGAAGCAGTATGCCTCGACGGATTCGCTGCTCCAGGCAGAACCGACGAACATCAGGATCACGAGCGAGAGTGCGGACGTGGAGGTGCGGAACCTGCGCGTGTATAACCGTGCCTTGGGCGATGATGAGGAACTGGCGAACTACATGGTGGACCGCCCGACGAGCGACGAGATGGTGGTGCTGTTCGAGAAGAACCAGGTGATGGACGACGAGGGCACTGATGTCGATATAGACAAACTGCGTGCGATGGGCAAGAGCGTGATGAGGATCGTGGGTGACGTGAACCTTGTGAACCAGACGAACAACAAGAAGTTTGAGGTTCCGGTGGACATCTACTTCTACTCTGCCTACGGTAAGGAGTATGACTTCATCATCTACCAGTGCGGACTGAGAATACAAGGCACCTCATCGACGACCTACCCGAGAAAGAACTACCGCATCTACTTCAGCCGCTCGACGAAGTACGGCACTAAGCTGTATGTGAACGGTGTGGAGGTCGCGGACTTCAAATATTCGTTCAAACCAGGTGCAAGACCGATAGACATATTCTGTCTGAAGGCGGACTTCTCGGACTCTTCATCTACGCACAATACGGGTGCGGTGAGAGTGGTGAACGACATCTGGAAGAGATGCGGCTGGCTGACTCCGCCACAAATGGCCTACAAGGGCAACTATGATGTGAGAATCGGCGTGGACGGTTTCCCGATAGATTTGTTCTACGACAACAACGGCACGGGTGAGAACGTGTATCTTGGCAAATACAACTTCAACAACGAGAAGAGCGGCAGCGGCATCATCTACGGATTTGAGGGTATCGAGGGCTTCAATGACGAGGCTGCACTGAAGGGCGAGCGCAACAAGTGTATCTGTCTGGAGTTCCTGAACAACTCGGAGACATTATGTCTGTTTGGTACGAGCAACATGGACACGTTTGACGATGCTCTGGAGTTCCGCTTCAAGGCCGACGACACATGGGCGACGGCGCATGAGGACGACAAGGCGGCAGTGAAGCGCCTTTGGGAGTGGATATACTCGTGCAAGGGCAACCCGACGAAATTCCTGAACGAATATGCGGAATACTTCGGCAACGACTCGCCATTTGCATGGTATCTGATAACGGACTACTTCATGGCTGTGGACAACCGTGCGAAGAACATGATGCTCGTGACGTGGGACGGCAAGATATGGTATTTCATCCCATACGACATGGATACGGTGTTCGGTGAGCGCAACGACTCGGTTCTGAAATACGACTACACGATAACGTGGGAGACGATGGACGAGAGCATCGGCTCGTATGCGTTTGCAGGACACGACTCCGTATTGTGGGAACTTGTGAGAGGCTGCCCGGACAAACTGAGGGAGGTGGCAGACAAGCTGCGAAGCACGATGTCGCTGGAGTATGTGCTGAAGGTGTTCAATGAGGAGATGATGGGCAACTGGTGTGAGCGCATCTACAACAAGGACGGCATCTACAAGTACATCAAGCCGCTGACGGAGGGTGTGACGACGGCAGACGGCACTACGAGTTACTATGACTATCTCTATGCACTCCAGGGCAGCCGATATGCGCACCGCACCTATACCATCCAGAACCGGTTTGCATTGCTGGACAGCCAGTATGTGTGCGGTACCTACAGAAAGGACAGTTTCGCGGCCTACTTCGGCTATAAGTTCGGGAGTGACAACCGGAAGATAAGAATCACGGCGAGCGAGCGGTATTTCTTCGGGTACGGCTACACGAGCGGTACTCCGCACGAAAGCGCAGTGCTTGCGGAGGACACGGGAAGTCAGGTGGAACTGACGCTTGACACGGACCTCATCGTGAATGACCCGCAATACATCTACGGTGCGAGCCGCATCATGGGGCTTGACTTGACGGACGTTAGCCATGCCATTCTCCAGACTCTGAACTTGAACAACTGCTCAGCCCTGAGGACGCTTGACGTGAGTTGCGGCCAGACACAGACAACGCTGAACGCATTGCTAGTGAACGGCTGCCGAAACTTGCGTACTCTGAATATGACCGGCTTGAAGTCAGGCAGCTTCACTGGCATAGACTTGAGCAACAACACGAAGCTGGAGACACTGAAGGCAGGCAAGACTGCCTTGACCGGCGTGAACTTCGCACAGGGTGCTCCGCTGACGAGCGTAACGCTTCCGGCAACGTTGCAGACACTGGAACTGCGCTACCTGAGCAAACTGACGACCAGCGGTCTGACGCTGGAGGGCACAAGCAACATCAACAGACTTGTGATTGACAATTGTCCGGGTGTGGACTGGCAGACGCTGCACGCAAGGTGCGGAAACGTGAAGTACCTGCGTGTGACCGGCATCGACATGGAAGGCGATGGCAGCCTGCTGGCCTCACTGATGCAGACGAGCGGTGTGGACGAGAATGGCGGCAATGTGGAGAGCTGCCGACTGGTAGGCACATACCGGCTGACTCGTTACGTTGATGATGAGACCTATGCTGCATACATCGAGCACTACCCTGAGTTGAACATCGAGCAGCCTGAATATACAATGCTGGAGAGCGACGAGAGCGTGGCAGACGATGCAAATCTCTCGAACTTGGATAACGGCACGGGCTACAAGTACGGCAACGACTACAAGCCAAGCGGCCATGTGGCTGCGATACTGAAGAACCGCCACAGAGTGCTGGCGAAGGTGACAAAGAAAGCCACGACCCGAAAGGTGAACATGGCGGGTGTGGAAACGGTCATGAATAATCTGGACGGCGAGATGACGTATTTTCCGTTAGATGATGCTGACAGTTCCAAATATGCGGATGGCAGCGCTGCGAAGCTTGATGGCTCCGAGGGAGACTGGATGATGCTGGAGAATTTCTTCTGGTGCAAAGGCATTAACGATTTTCTGAATAGCAAGAATTACAGTTGCTACAGCTCGAATGACAAGGATCACATGCCGTCGTTACCCGTCGTGGATGTCTTGACACTGGATGACATCAAGGCGTTGCCTAGCGGCTATATTAACGGCAAGAAGGTGATGACGGGCCGCGAGACGCTGAAGGAGGCATATAGCACGGATAGCTCGTACTCGGTGTGTATGGTGGACGTTTCAAAACACAAGCGGGTACGTTGGCCGAGTGTGCCCGGTACGAGCCTAGTGGGCAGTGCTTTCACGGATGACGCGGGTAAGGTGGTAAAGAATATCATCGTCCCAACGCTCGGCAATCGATTCGAGGCAGGAATGTATTTGGTGTCTGACGTCCCCGATGGGGCTACGGCTTTACACTTCTCGATACTGAACTCGGCAGAGTTTGACAAGGTGGTGCTGAGCAATAGTATGAAGATAGAGGACATGGAGCCAGAATGGTTTGCCAGCGACGAGCACCTGTGCGCAGTGGTCGGCAGTTCCGTTGTGGGAAATAAACTGCGCGCGTGCATTACTGGCGGTAGTACCACGGCGAGCATGACGTGGACGGACTTCCACTACTACAGTGTGCAGAGAGGTATGCAGCAGATTGACGCGCTGATGCACTTCCGTATAGCGAACCTTTCCTACGCCAAGTATGGCCGCCGAGACATGCAGGAACAGTGTGGCGCCGGTCAGCACAACAACACGCGCACGACTGGCGGAACGGCTTCGAGAGGCATGCAGGACACTATCGGCTTCGAGGAGGCGCATAGCATCAATGAGAATGTGACGAGTAGTCTGATTGACGACGGACGCGTGCATCAATACGCATGGTACAGGAGCGTGGATGAATATGGTGCGCCAAAGGTGACGCAGGTGAACAATATCTGCTGTCTGGGCTACGAGGACATCTTCGGCCATAAGTATGAGATGATGGACAATGTTGATCTGCCGAATACTAGTGGCAATGTAGGCAAATGGCGTATTTGGATGCCAGATGGCAGTACAGTGATGATTAAAGGCTCGACGAATAGTGGATACTGGATTACTTCGGTGGCCCACGGCAAACTGATGGCCGTAATACCAGTAGGCTCCATGAACGGATCGTCTAGCACATACTATTCTGATATGTACTATTTCGGCTCCTCTACAGGCCGCGTGGTCTGTCGCGGGTGCAGCTATGCGTACGCGGTTGGCGGTGTCTCGTTTGCGGATGCGTACTACGATGCCTCGAATGCGTACACGTTTGTCGGCTCGCGCCTGGCCTTCCGCGGTAAAATCGTTAGGGCGCAAAGCGTCGCTGCGTACAAGGCGTTGGTCGAGAAAGCATAAGCGGAAAGCGAAGCGCGAAAAAGCGGGAGCGAAGCGACAAAACGAAAGGAACGGGGTTCGGATGGTGTCCGAACTCCGTTCTTACAATATATGAATACCGGCGTAAGCCGGTCGATTTTTTAGGGGCGGATAGGGGGTGTTTCGGCGGTACGTTTCGTTTTGAGATATTGCACGGCTCGTTCTGGAATGGAGAAACGCTTCGTTTTGCGGATTATAAAGTACTGCTCATATTTGATGGCAAGAGATCAGAAAAAAGCTAAACTTTTCGATGAAGAATTTTGAGATACGCTATGACGAAGGCAGGAAAAAGGAATCACGCGAAAAGGGGTGAAAATAGGGCCAAAAAAGGATATTAACTTCATCGGCCTACGAATATAACTTCATCGGCCTACGAAGTTAACTTCATCAAAAGGCGATGTTAACCTACCACTCGGAACATAGAGAGACAGACGCCATAAAACCACCAAAAGGAGGGTTTCCATTCTCCTCTATCGACTGATAGCCGTATGCAGGAAAGCATCCTGCATACGACCATCTATCAAACTCATCCGCGCATATAATAATAGGTATAAGAACCCTTCTCGTAGCGCTTGGGACGCATTCCTGCACGCAACTGATGGTAGAGCTGCCATGCCTCGGCATAATAACGCGGCATAGGCGCATTGGTCTTGTAGTACAGCGGCAGATAGGCGCAGAAAGTCGGCAGGTCGCGGTCGAGCAAAAAGCCCATCAACTGATAGTTGGCGCTCTTGCTGGTGACGCGGTTGAGTATGGAGTCGGGGGTGAGCAGACTGTGTACCTGTGGCGACGGACGCATCACCTTGCCCTCTCCTACCAAGCGATAATGAAAGAGGCTATCGGTCAGGTGGCCCGTGCGCGCGACAGAATAGATTGTCAGCATCGACGATACGGAATCAGGACGCTCCAACCGTTGTGCCATCACGAGCGCCTCACGATAGCGACGTTGGTCAACCAGATACTCCATCCGCGCCCGCTTATGAAACTCTCGGTCATTATTGCTCAGGAATCCTACAAAGAGAAACATGAGGGCAAGGGTGCCCAGGTTGATCCAGAGCAGCTGTGAGAGAAAGCCCTGCCTACGCTCGTCGGGCTCATAGGGCTGGTAGCGCATGGCCTGTATGATGGCAGGTACGATGACGAGAAGCAAGAAAGGAATAGCCAACCACCAAGAGCCAAAATCTACTTGCGTCGTGACGTCGGAACGGATGCCCGTCAGCCAGGCCAGCAACAAGAGCGAAGGCGCATAGGTGAGGGCATAACTTCTACGGCGAAGACGGGCAAAGAACTGGACCACGACCTGCAGGAGCAGCAATACGGACGTGATAATGACTGCCCCAAGGAAGGGCGCATAGTGGGTCTGCCCGCCCGAGGCGAGAAACTGCGTGACGACGAGGACGTCAGCCTGATAGTTGTATAGATAGCAAAAGGTGAGCACGCAGAACACTACTGCGCACACCACCTGTTCGAAACTTCTACGCATGAGCATCATTCTTTTTACGCATGATCTTCATTCTTTTTACGCAAGACCACGGCGGAACGCGCAGGGATATAGAGCTTCAGCCAGCCCTTGTGATCCTTGGCATAGAGCGTGTCGCTATTTGTCAGATGCTCCACCGAGTCGTCGGCCAATCCGTTGCCGCCAAACTCCTTGGCATCCGTATTGAGCACTACCTGCCAAGAGCCCTCGCGCACCAACAGCCCGTAGTCGGAATAGGACCGTGAGGGAGAGAAATTGAACACGAACAGCAACGAACCGCGCTCGTAGGCGAGCACCTGGTCGCCGTCATTATGCCATATTTCCTCCACAGGCGTATCGTTGAAAGCAGGCTCACTCTTCACCACCTCCAGCATCCGGCGGTCGAAATCACCAAGATAGTGATAGCAAAGGGTCTTGTCATCGACCAGATTCCATTGCCTGCGCGCATACTTGTGGCTCCATCCGTTGCCCTCGCGCGGGAAATCGATCCACTCGGGATGACCAAACTCGTTGCCCATAAAATTGAGGTAGCCTCCGTTGATAGCTCCCAAGGTGACGAGTCGGATCATCTTGTGCAGGGCAATCCCTCGATGGGCCGCCTCGTTCTCATCCCCGATACGGAAGTGCCAGTACATATCGGCATCCACCAGCCGGAAGATGATTGTCTTGTCGCCCACTAACGCCTGGTCATGGCTTTCACAATAAGAGATCGTCCGCTCGTCAGACCGACGATTTTTGACCTCCCAGAAGATGCTACTTGGTTTCCAGTCCTCATCCCGACGCTCCTTGATGGTCTTGATCCAATAGTCGGGTATGTTCATCGCCATACGATAGTCGAAACCATATCCGCCATCCTCGAAGCGGGCCGCCAGTCCGGGCATGCCCGACACTTCTTCGGCAATGGTGATGGCATGAGGATTGATCTCATGGATCAGGCGATTGGCCAAGGTCAGATAGCAGATGGCATTGTCATCCTGATGGCCGTTGAAATAATCTGCATAGTTGGTGAAAGCCTCTCCCAGTCCATGACTATAATAGAGCATCGACGTGACGCCATCGAAACGGAAACCATCAAAATGGAACTCCTCCAACCAGTACTTGCAGTTGGAGAGGAGGAAATGGACGACATTATCCTTGCCATAGTCAAAGCAAAGACTATCCCAGGCCGGATGCTCGTGGCGGTCGCCAGGGTAGAAATATTGGTTGGGATCTCCCGCCAGGTTGCCCAGTCCCTCCACCTCGTTCTTGACGGCATGGGAATGGACAATATCCATGATGACGGCCACGCCGTGGCTATGCGCCTCGTCTATCAGTTCCTTCAATTCCTCGGGCGTACCAAAACGGCTGCTCGGCGCAAAGAAGGAACTGACATGATAGCCAAAGGATCCATAGTAGGGATGCTCCTGGATGGCCATGATCTGTATGGCATTATAGCCATCTCGGACGATACGCGGCAGCACCTGTTGGCGAAACTCGCTATAGGATCCCACCTTCTCCTCGTCCTGCGCCATTCCGATATGGCACTCATAGATCAGGAGCGGCTTCGTCTGCGGCGTCAACGGCTTCGACACCCAACGGTAAGGCGCCTTGGGCGCCCACACCTGTGCCGAGAAGATATGGGTCTTTTCGTCCTGCACCACGCGGTTGGCCCAGGCCGGTATACGCTCGCCTTCTCCACCATCCCACTTGACGTGCATCTTATAAAGCTGTCCGTGGGTCAAGGCGTCGGCAGGAAGCGTGAGCTGCCAGTTGTCCGTGCCCTCGATACGACGGCATCGGTAGGTCTCCTGCTCTTTCCACGAACTGAAGTCGCCGACGAGATAAATGTCCGTGGCATGGGGAGCCCACTCTCTGAACACCCACCCCTTATCCGTCCTATGCAGACCGAAATACTCATAACCATTCGCAAAGTCGGAGAGCGTCTGCTTGCCGTGGCGCGTCAGTTGGTCTATCTTCCACAAGGCGTGGTCGTGACGGCCTCGTATCGCCTGCTCATACGGCTCCAAATAGGGGTCGTTGCGCACAATGCCGATGTGCTCCACTACCTGGGGTTCTACCTTTGCGGCAGCAGCAGGAACCTTTTTGCGGTTCGCTTTTTTGTTTACATTCTTCTTGTTCACCATATCCTGTCAATACAATCTTTTTACATCTCTATTCTCTTGCCATCCTCATAGCGGCCCTGCGCCGTGATGGCACCAGTCTTGTCGCGCTCCACAAAGGATCCATCACGCTCATCCTCGTGGTAGCTGCCCTCAAAGCGCACGCCCTTGGCATCCTCCTCGATGGCTTTTCCCTCGCGCAGTCCGTTGCGGAACGTACCACGGAATCGCGTGCCGTCGGCATAATGGATGACCACCTCGCCATCGAGCTTGCCGTTGACAAAAACCCCGTCGAAGACATCATTGTTCTTCTTGGTCAGTTTGCCCACTCCATTCTCGTGGCCCTGTTCCCAGAGGCCCACATAGACATCGCCATTGTGCCATGCCATCGTACCCTGGCCCGAACGCTCACCACGCAGGAAGCGTCCCGTATAGACATCACCATTCTTATATCTCATGATGCCCTCGCCGTGGCGCTCGCCCTCGACATAGTAGCCCTCGTAGATATCGCCATCCTTAAACTTATAGATACCACGTCCATCCGGCAGGTCGTTCTTCCATTGTCCGCTATACTCCTCGCCGTCGCCATAGACGTAGGTGCCCTTTCCCTCCTTGAGATTGTTCACCCAGTCGCCCGTATAGGACGACCCGTCGCCCCAGTCGAAGACACCCTTGCCATTCTTTCGGTCATCGACCCAGTAGCCATCATAGAAGGCCCCGTTCTTGAAAGTGTAGCGTCCTTTACCCGCGCGCTTGTCCTCGGCCCATTCGCCCTCGTACTTGTCGCCATTGTAATAGAACATCGTACCCTGTCCCGACTGGTAGTCCTTATACCAGAGCCCACTATAGCGGTTGCCATTCATGAAGTAGTAGTCGCCCATGCCGTGCTGGTGGTCCTGAAACCATTCGCCCGTATATTTCTCTCCATCCGTGAAGGTGTAGGTGCCCTGCCCGTGGCGCTTGCCCTTGAGAAACTCTCCCTCATAGACATCGCCATTCTTATAGACGGCCTTGCCCTTGCCGTTGGGCTTGCCGTGCAACACTTGTCCTGTATAGCGACCACCATCAGAGAGCGTGATGGTCTGCGTGGCAGGATTCTGCGCCTTGACGGGCACGGAGCAAGCCATCATGGCAAAGAAGATATATAGAAATGTTGACTTTTTCAAATTTATCATGCGATTCAATCCTTTCAATAACTGTCTTTCTGCAAAGTTAGCAAAAAAGCCACGACCAAACAAATTTGATAACTATTTTTAGGCAAATGTCGGATTATCGCATGGTTTATGTAGAAATTATTAAACAAACCGAAGCAGCTATTTATGTGTACCAGCACGGGCAGGGTTTGTAGGCATACAAAAATGCAAAGCCATACCTACTGCCCAGGCAATAGGTACGGCTTTGCACTTCTACCCACAGGCGTGGGTGTTAACTGTTTACTCCTAGAGTGGCGGGCCGTGACCAGCGTTGCGAGTCTTGACCAGCGTGGTGGGCTAGACTTATTACTCCCCCAGTTCGTCTTCGTATCCCGGTATCACTACGGAGACGCGGCCTATGCCGGGGATGATCTGTGAGAGTCCCTCGACGATCTTCTCGCGGTCGAAGCCCTCCTCAATGGCAATGAAGAGCGTATCGTCACCTGCAATAGATCCCAAGACACCCTGGATCTCCTTCTGGTCGATGTCATACGCGACGGCACTCGCATAGCCCGGACGCGTCTTCATCACGGCCAGCTGACCACTAAAGGTGAGCGAAAGAAAGCCATTGCTATTCGCCATGTCGGTAGCACGCTGAGGCGAAGACACACGCTTGTACATCGTCTCGTTGGGCAACACATAGACGTATTTCCCATTCATAGAGGCAGCCTTGGCCACCTTCAACTGCTTCAAGTCGCGGCTCAACGTAGCCTGCGTAATCGTAAAGCCCTCCTTGGCCAATGCCTTCAGCACCTCCTCCTGACTGCTAAGCTCCTTGCTGGAGATAAGCATCTTGAGGGTTTTCATTCGTATCGTTTTCGCTTTCATAATCCTTCATTATTCTATTTCATTTGCAAAATTACAATATTTATTCACGCCAAGCAAGTTTTATGCCCTCAAAAAGCATTTTATTAGAATATTTTTAGATTTCCTTTTGTCACACATACCCTTTCATAGCACAACCCGCGACAAACAATATGCAAGCTACCTTGGAAAGAAAGCTATCGCTATGCAAGGAGAAAATGGCTACATGAAGACGAAAACGCACAAAAAAGGGGAAATATCTTTTCAGATATTCCCCCGACATACGTATTTTACTCCTATAATTATCTAAGAATATTCACTTCGTCAAAACCACATCAATTGCGTCTGTCGCCCAAGAAGCGGAGCAGATAGAGGAAAAGGTTGATGAAGTCGAGGTAGAGGTTGAGCGCACCCAAAAGCGCTATCTTCTGGGAAGCCTCGCCCATATCGGGAGCCTCCAGGAGAGCCCGCTTGATCCATTGCATATCCCAAGCCGTCAGTCCACAGAAGAGGATCACGCCCAGGCCACTAATGATGAGGTCGAACATCGTGCTGCGAAGGAACATATTGACCAGTCCGGCAATGATCAGGCCGATAAGCGCCATGATTAGGAAACCACCTATCGAGGACAAGTCCTTTTTGGTCGTATAGCCAATCAAGGCCATGGCGCCAAACATACCTGCCGAGACAAAGAAAGTCAGGGCTATGGAAGCCGTGGTATAGACGGCGAAGAAGACGCTCATCGTCATACCGTTGAGGATGGAGAAGGCGATGAAGCCCACGGTAGCCGTAGTGATCGAGATACGGCTGAGGCGGGCCGACAGCCAGATGACCAGTCCGATCTCGGCTGCAAACAACACGAGCATGGGCATCTTGGAACCGAAGAGACTCATCAGGAGGCCCGGGCTGTTGCCGATACCATAGGCGACGATAGCCGTGATGGTCAAGGCCAAAGCCATCCAGGTATAGACCTTCCGCATGAGGAAAGGCATGACACGTGACCGCTCCAGCTCCCGCGCGCGATCATCCACAATGTTTGAATAATTGTTGAAATCCATTTCGATTTTCGTATTTAATATGTATGTTTTCTATCGTACAAAAGCCATGCCATGGCGACCATCCTTGACAGTCTGTCACTCCTGGCAAAAGACCTTTCTGTCTGCAAATATACGCCTTTAGGGCGAAACCGACAAGCACTTGACATAGATTTTAGCTATTTCCTGGTCGCTTATAGTGATTTTTAGCATTTTTCTTTCTACTTTTGCACCAGCATTTCAAGCAAGACACCCATAACGAGAGAAGACATGGACAATCAAAATAGTAAAAGCAAGAAGATCCTGATGGATGTCCCCGTGACGCGGACGTCCCTGCGAGTGATCGATAACATCATCTACTCGCAACACTACGAGAAGGGAACGATCTCCCTCCACATGACGCTCATCATTCCACGAACCAATGAGCCGAAGCCCTGTGTGGTCTATTTCCCTGGTGGCGGTTTCACGACGAGCGACTACAGCAAGTTTATCGAATGTCGCATGGGACTGGCGCGTGCAGGCTTTGTCGTGGCTGCCGTGCAATATCGTACGATCCCCAACGCCTTCCCTGCCCTCCTGGAGGACGGCAAGCAAGCCATCCGCTTTCTCAAGGCCAATGCCGAAAAGTTTGGTATTGACAAGACGCGCTTTGGCGTGATGGGCAATAGCGCTGGCGGCTACCTGTCGTCGATGATTGCGACGACGATGAACGAGCCGCGCTTCGACCAAGGACAGTATCTGAACGAGAGCTCCGACGTGCAGGCCTGCTGCACCATCTTCGGTCCGTCCGACCTGGAGACCATCGACGAGGGCTTCCCTACCGAGGTGCAAGCCTACCACGACTCGCGGGCTGCCAGCGAGGCCCTGCTCGTCAATGGCGTAGTCTATGGCCGCGATCCGGGCCACCTCTTGGAGGAGATACCCGACAAGGCGCGTGCCGCCAGTCCGTTGGGCCACATCCATCCCGGACTTCCCCCATTCCTCATCATGCACGGCAACAACGACCACATGGTGTCGCAACGACAGAGCGACCATCTCTACGAGGCCCTCTGCGAGAATGGGACGGAGGTGGAGTATGTCGTGCTCGACAAGGCAGACCATGGCGACGACCATTGGTTCCAGCAGCCCGTCATAGACTATGTCGTCGATTGGTTCCGCGACCACTTGCGCCCATAGGCCATAGCGACAAGCGCACCTATAAGCAACAAGGGATGACAGACAGACTGCCATCCCTTGTTTTTATTTATCTTTCGGGACCACAGGCGCGTGGTCCCTCGGGAGAATCAAAGACGGTTGAAGGTGTTCTTCAACTGCTCACCCAGTCCGATCGTATAGCCCTGGGAAGAGAAGACGACACGATTGAACGTATCGGCAATGAAGAAGATCGGCAACTGCGTCTTGCTCGACAATTTCAGGTTCTCCACCATCTGCTGACGGATGGCACCATCGGTATCGATACCATAGATGATGTTCTTCGGCAGACGACCATAGAGCGAAGCATCAAACTTCTTGGCCTCCTCGGCATTCTCGAAGAGCAGGACCATCGGACGGCCCCAACGGTCGAAGGCGTCAGCCTCCTTGGCAATGTCCACGAGCGCATGGTTGGTAGGCTCCTGACCGACGCCAATGAGACCGATGATATAGTAGCCACGACCCGTCTGCGAGAGCAGGCTCACCTGGTTACCATCCATATCAAACTTGCTCTCGGAGTTGAACGAACCGATCACCTGTACCTCGTCCTTGCTCTCGCGCATGATGAGAGGTACGGTCGTGGTCTGTCCCTCCTTGATGACGAAGAACTCGCTATGAGACAAGACGCTACCGTTGGCCAGGCGCGTGCCCGTGGTCAGCAGATAGGTACCCGCCTCCAGGGGGCATCCGTCCTTGAAGGTGTTCATCCAGCTGGTCTGTCCGCCATCGCCACCCTCGTCGTAGTTGAGGAGCGTGGCCGTGCCATTCTCCAGACGACTCAGGGAGAAGTGGTTGTAGTAGAGCGGGTTGTCCAGATGGGCAGCAGGCTGATAGGTCAGCACGAGCGTGCCCTGATGGGGCGTGACCGTGCCCTTGGCCTCGAAATCGACTGTCGTCCAGTTGCCATTCTTGCGATACATCAAGGCACCCGTGACCGTGTCGCGCTTGGCTTCGATATTGAGGCTGCGAGCGATATCGACGAAGAGCACCTTGCGCGAGCGCTCGTCCGTGATCTTGAACTTCACGGCACCTACTGGCGTCTGGGCTATCTGCAACGCCTTCGTATCGGGGTTGAGACGGATGTTCTTCTTGATCCAGTTGGCGATCTCCATCGGATTGGCACGGAACTTCTCGACCGTCTTGCGGTCAAAATAGTTCTCGAAGAAGCACTTGAAGGGCGTGATCAGCATCTCGTCCTCCACGCGCGGACTGACCTGGTCGCTCTTGTTGGCGAAGCAGTCCTCCAGGATCTGCGGCAGGATGTCGCGAAGGTCCTTGTCGCTCAGGGTATTGAGGATATTCAGGGCACGCGCCTCGTTGTCGCTATGACGGTTGAGAAAAGCCTCGATGGTGCGCCAGTTGCCCTTCGCACGAAGGAAATAGGGAGCATACTTCGACGTGCCGTCCTTCGGGTAATGCGTGCGACGGATGGTCTCATGGCGTATCTCGTCCTCGGCAGCAAAGCGCGCCTTGTTGGTCGCAGCCTGCTCGGCCGACACCTCGGGCACGTTGGGCGACTCCTTGGGCGGCACAATCGCCATATCCACACTCGAGACCGCATCATTGTCGCGGTCGAGGGCGATCGTCACCTCGCGGTCCTTGCCAAAGGTCACCTTCTTGTAGCCATACTTTCCGTTCTTGGAAGCCCAGACAATCATGTCGCCCAGACCAGCCGTCAGGAAGGTGGCGCCCTTCACATCCGTATATTTCGTCACGGCCGTGAAGAACTCGGCATAGTTGTAGATCTTGAAATCCACACGGGCGTCGGCCACAGGATTGCCCTGAGTGTCCACCACCTTGAAGTCGGCCCGGCTCACCTTGGCATAATTGCTGATGAGGTTGATCTCCGTATAGTTGGACGTGCGCAGCACGGTCTCCTCCGGTCCGTCATAGTCGCCAAAGGCACGGGTGTGCATCAGCAGGGCCCGTGAGGCAGGCGCGTTGAACCATCCCAGGTTGAGCACGGCCTCGGGCTCGCAAGCTCCCAGGAAGTACCATTGTCCGTCGGCCCAAGCCTCCACCCACGCATGGTTGTCGTCGGTATGGGCCCAACGAGGCGTATAGACCTGGCGGGCAGGAATGCCGATGGCACGCAAGGCAGCCACGGCAAAGGTGCTCTCCTCGCCACAACGGCCCGTGGTGGTACGCATGGTAGCCATAGGAGCGGACGTGCGGGCGTCGGCCGGCTGATAGGTCACATGCTCATGGCACCAATGGTTGACCTCGAGGATGGCCTCCTTCATGCCCAGCCCCTTGACGCGGTTCTTCAGTTCGTCATAATAGACGATACGGAAGCTGTCCAGATTCTCGTTGTTGACACGAACGGGGAGGACGAAATGGCGAAACTCGCGCTCCGGCACCTGGCTACCCCATACCATCTCCTGGCGCGCCTGGAGCGACTTGCGCACGTTGGCAAGGAAGAAGTCGGTCGAATAATCCGTCTCGTCGGCCATCGGCATGTAGGCATAGAGAAACTGCAAAGCCTCGGTCTCCACGCCATTGGCTCCCAGCCCTTTGACGTTGAAGCAATCCTTGCCCATGAGTTTCATGCGCGCGTCGAAGGCCTGCATCACCTTCTGCCGATACTGGTCGTTCTGCAGGAAATGTCCGCCCCCCTGCGCCTGTGCGCCAAGCGCCAGGAGAAGGCAGAAGAAAAGAAGTGTTTTTCTCATTATTTTTGATATTTGCTTGTTTCCACACAAAAAACGGCACTTGCGCCCGACTGAAATCAGCCGACACTCGTGCCGTTGTGTTGTTGGCTATGAAGGCAGGGGAGCCCCCTTACTTTGCCTCTACAGGAATCTTGTTCACCCTGCGCTCATGGCGACCGCCCTCAAAGTTGGCCTTGAAGAAAGCATCCATGATCTTGCCTGCCGTATTGTTGTCGATGAATCGACCCGGCAATACGAGCACGTTGGCATCGTTGTGCTGGCGAGTCAGCTCTGCCACATCCTTGTTCCAAGCCAATCCCGCGCGCACACCCTGGTGCTTGTTGAGCGTGATGGCCATGCCCTCTCCGCTACCACAGATAGCGATGCCCGGATAGACCTCGCCACTCTCGACGGCTTCTGCCAGGGGGTGGGCATAGTCAGGATAGTCGCAACTGAGGTCGCTGTTGCATCCAAAGTCCTTATATGCGTACTTATGCTCCTCCAAATACTGGATGACATACTGCTTCAACGGATAGCCTGCGTGATCGCAAGCAACACCTACTGTCTTGATTTCCATAAGCGTTTCAGTTTTAATAGAGACCCCGCCTGGTGCCCTGTCTGGGGCTTTGGCGGAGCCTGCTTAGGTGATAGAATATTATGCTAAAAACTCTTTTACTTGCTTGTAAACATTCTCAGGCGTGAAACCGAGCTTCTCGTCGAGCACCTTGTAGGGAGCTGAGAAGCCAAAGGAGTTCATGCCGAAGACACGACCGTGGCAGCCGACGAGCCCCTGGAGGGTGACAGGCAGACCTGCGGTCAGTCCGAAGACCTTGGCCTCAGACGGCAGGACGAGCAGCTGATAGCCGACCGGCTGGCGACGGAAGAGACCCTCAGACGGGACGCTCACGACGCGGCAACGAACGCCATCCTTGCGGAGCAACTCGGCACCCTCGACGAGCGTGGAGACCTCTGATCCGCTGGCCAGCAGGATGATGTCATACTGCTCGTCGGATCCGGCCACGACATAGGCACCCTTGCGGGCCTTCTGGTAGTCGTTGCCCTCGGGGAGGCTCTTGATGTTCTGGCGAGAGAGGATCAGGGCCGTCGGCGTGTCCATGTTCTCCATGGCCATCTGCCAGCAGACCGTCATCTCGTCAGCATCGGCAGCACGGAAGACGCGCACGGAATCCTCGCCCATGTGGTTCTGCAACTTCTCCATGAGGCGCAGCTGAGCCTCGTGCTCCACGGGCTGGTGGGTCGGTCCGTCCTCGCCCACGCGGAAGGCGTCGTGGCTATAGATGAACTTCACAGGCGTGCGCATCAAGGCAGCCATGCGGATAGCCGGTTTCATATAGTCTGAGAAGACGAAGAACGTACCCATGGCCGTGATGACGCCACCATGGAGCATCATACCGATACACATGCAGGCCATCGTCAGCTCGGAGACACCTGCCTGGAAGAAGGCGCCGCTAAAGTCGCCACGCACGATGTTGTGGGTCTTCTTGAGGAAGCCGTCCGTCTTGTCGGAGTTGCTCAGGTCGGCAGAGGCGCAGATCATGTTGGGCACCTGCTCGGCCAGTACTGAGAGGCAAGCTGAGGAAGCCGCACGGGTGGCAGAATCGCGCTTCTGCTCCAGTCCGCTCCAATCGACCTCGGGAGCCTTGCCTGAGAACCACTCCTTGAGCAGGGCAGCCTTGTCGGCATGCTCCTCGGCCCATTTGCGCTCCTCCTCATGGCGCTTGGCCACGATCTTGCGCAACTCCTCACGACGGTCGCTATAGAGTTTCTCTACCTCGGGGAAGATGACGAAAGAATTCTCGGGATCGCCACCCAGGTGCTTGATCGTGTTGGCGAAAGCGTCGCCACCAAGGGGAGCACCATGGGTCTTGACGTTGTGCTCGTAGCTGGATCCGTCGGCCTGGAGCGCGCCTTTGGCCATGACCGTATGGCCAATGATGAGGACCGGGCGCTCCTTCTCCTTCTGGGCCACGGTAAGGGCCTTGCGGATCTCGTCGGCATCATTGCCGTCGATCTCGATGACGCTCCATCCCCAAGCCTTATACTTCATGGCCACGTCCTCGGTATCGACGACGTTGCACTCGGTAGAGAGCTGGATCTCGTTGGAGTCGTAGAACATGATGAGGTTGTTCAGGCCCAGCGTGCCGGCAATGCGGCCCACGCCCTGGCTGATCTCCTCCTGCACTCCACCATCGCTGATGTAGGCATATATCTTGTGCTGCATGGGCGTATGGCCGAGGCGAGCCTCAAGAAACTTCTCTGCCACGGCCGCACCAGCCGCAAAGGCATGTCCCTGTCCCAGCGGTCCGGACGAGTTCTCCACTCCGTGCTCGATGTCGCGCTCGGGGTGTCCCGGAGTGATGCTGCCCCACTGGCGGAACTGCTTGATGTCTTCAATGGTAAATTTTCCCTGAAGGGCCAGGGCCGAATAGAGCATCGGCGACATGTGACCCGGGTCAAGGAAGAAGCGGTCTCGACCGGACCATGCGGGCTGATCAGGGTCGTAAACCAAAAATTCGGAGAACAAAACATTGATAAAATCGGCACCGCCCATCGCACCTCCAGGGTGTCCGGACTTCGCCTTCTCTACCATCGAGGCAGCCAGGATGCGGATGTTGTCGGCTGCGCGATTCATTAACTTCTTGTCGTTCATTGTTTGGTCGTAAAAATTGTTTGATGCAAAAATAGTGAAAAAAAAGGATTGGGCAAAATAAAAAGCCGACTATTTTCCTTTGACTTGAAAGTTTAATGGTTTTTCTGACTTTTTTCCTATTATATTATGGAATATAAGGAGAAATCGGCATGAAAAAAGGCCTGGCCTCTCCCCGAGGGGGAAAACCAGACCTATGATTTTGGTCCGCGCCATCCTGCCGTCTTTCCCTTTAGGGAAGGCCTTGGGACAGCCCCGGACATAGACGTTGGCAGCTTACAGCAGCTTGTCGAAGAGGGCTCTCATCTTAGACTCGTTGGGGGCACCCACGTGCTTGTTGACGAGCTTACCGTCCTTGAAGAAGAGGAGCGTCGGGATGTTGCGCACGGCATACTCCATGGTGATGTCCTCGTTCTGCTCGACGTCGCACTTGCCGACGACCAACTTGCCGTCATACTCCTCAGCGAGTTTTGACACAAGCGGAGAGATTGCCTTGCAGGGGCCGCACCAAGTGGCCCACAGATCTACTACCAATGGCAGGTCGCCATTTCTCAGAGTCTCAAAGTTGTCCTTTGTGATTTCTACTTCCATTGTTTCTTTTCGTTTAGATTTGGTGAATATGTTTGTTAATACACAAATATCATGCCAATGACAAAATGTCAGTTGATGTGGTATTCCAAGTCCATCGACTGCAATTCCGTCAGTAGTCTCCGGTCCACATCGACGGTCTTGGTCCGGCTCTGTAGCGAGAGGGCCGTGCGGTCGGGCAGGGCCAGACGGACCATGAGGGTGGTGTCGCCGGGATGGTCCTCGATGATGGTCTGGAGCTCCGCCACCATCTTGTCGTCCACGCGGTCGATGGGTAGCGAGACCGTGATCTTCTTGAGGCGGTCGCGCTTGACGTCATAGAGCTGGGAGACGCTCTCCACGCGGAAGGCCAGGGCGTCGCTATTGCGGAAGCGCTGCACACACTTCGCCTGGACGAAGACGGCAAAGTCCTGTCCCAGCTGCGCCTTCCATCTCAACCAGTCTTGGCCGAAGAGCGTCAGTTCGCCCACGCCCGCAAAGTCCTCGATCGTCACGATGCCGAAGGGCAGTCCCGTGCGTTGGGAGAAACGCTCGTTGACGGCCGTCACCATGCCGCCAAACGTCACCTCGCCCCGCTTCTCCAGCGCCTTGAGGTCGGCGTCCCTATGGATCTCCGAGCAATGGGTGTTGCACATGTTCTCCAGCACGACCGCATACTCGTCGAGCGGATGGGCCGAGAGATAGATGCCCACAAGCTCGCGCTCCTTGTTGAGTTTCTCGATGGCCGCCCATCTTTCCGTCTTGGGTAGGGGCGGATGGACCACGGTCACGTCGTCGCTCCCAAAGAGGCTCAGTCCGGCATTGGCCTTGTCCATCTGGTAGCGCTGGCCGTAGCGCACGAGCAGGTCGATGAAGAGTTCTCCCTTGGCGTTGGGGGTGAAGAACTGCTCGCGCATGACCCCGAAACCATCGAAGCCGCCACTATAGGCCAGGCTCTCGAAAGCCTTTCGGTTGACGTTGGCCAGGTTGACGCGCTCGGCAAAGTCGAAGATGTCCTTGTAGGGACCGTTCTGCTCGCGCTCGCTGACGATGGCCTCGGCAGCAGGCGTGCCCATGCCCTTGATGGCGCTCAGTCCGAAGCGTATCTCGCCCTTCTTGTTGACACCAAAGCCGATCTGGCTCTCGTTGACGTCCGGGCCGAGGGTGGAGATCTTGAGCGCCTTACACTCCTCCATGAGTTTCGTGATTTCCGTGATCTGGCTGAATCGCCGCGTCATCAGGGCCGCCATAAACTCGGCCGGGTAGTGGGCCTTGACGTAGGCCGTCTGATAGGCCACCCAGGAGTAGCATGTGGCGTGGGACTTGTTGAAGGCGTAGCTCGCAAACTTCTCCCAGTCGCCCCAGATCTTCTCCAGCACCTTCGGGTCGTGGCCGTTCTCCGTGCCCTGCTTGATAAACTTCGGCTTCATCTGGTCAACGATAGCCTTCTTCTTCTTTCCCATCGCCTTGCGGAGGGCGTCGCTCTCGCCTCGGGTGAAGTTGGCCAACTGTCGGGAGAGGAGCATCACCTGCTCCTGATAGACCGTGATGCCGTAGGTATCCTTGAGATACTTCTCCATGCAGGGGATGTCGTAGCTGATCTTCTCGCGTCCGTTCTTGCGGGCGATGAAGGAGGGGATGTAGTCCATCGGTCCCGGCCGGTAGAGGGCGTTCATGGCGATGAGGTCCTCGAAGACCGTGGGTTTCAGCTCGCGCAAGTATTTCTGCATGCCTGCCGACTCAAACTGGAACGTGCCGATGGTGCGTCCCTGCTGGTAGAGCTGGTAGGTGAGTTCGTCGTCGATAGGTATTTTCTCCAGGTCGATGACGTGGCCCGTGGTCTGCTTGACGACCTTGCAGGCCTCCTTGAGCTCCGAGAGCGTCTTGAGGCCGAGGAAGTCCATCTTGATCAGACCCGTGGTCTCGATGACGTGGCCGTCATACTGCGTGACGTTACACTTCATCTCGGGGAAGTCGGGGTCCGTGGCCGTCGATACCGGCACCCAGTCGTCAATCCTGTCGCGGCAGATGATGAATCCGCAGGCGTGGAGGCCCGTGCCGCGGACGGTACCCTCCAGCATCTTCGCATACTTGATGGTGTTGCGCTCGCGCGGGTCCTCGCTGACCTCGGCATCCTGGAGCTCGGGCGTACACTTGATGGCGTTGGCGAGGTTCATCTTCATCCCGTCGGGCAGTCGGTCGGGGATGGCCTTGCAGAGCGCGTTGGAGCGCTCCAGGGGCAACTTCTCCACGCGGGCCACGTCCTTGAGGGAGTTTTTCGTGGCCATGGTGGCATAGGTGATGATATGGGCGCAGTTGTCCTCGCCATACTTGTCCATCACCCATCTCAGGACCCTTCCGCGACCGTCGTCGTCGAAGTCGGTATCGATATCAGGCAGGTTGACGCGGTCGGGGTTGAGGAATCGCTCAAACAGGAGGTCGTATTTCAGAGGGTCTATCTGGGTGATGCCCAGACAGTAGGCCACCACGGATCCTGCCGCCGATCCACGTCCCGGTCCCACCATCACGCCCAGTTCGGTACGGGCCGCGTTGATGAAGTCCTGGACGATAAGGAAGTAGCCCGGGAAACCCATCGTCTTCATCACGTGGAGCTCGAAGTTGATATGCTCGCAGACGCGCTCCTCCAGGGGGTCGCCATAGAGTCGGCGGGCGCCCTCGTAGGCCAGCTTCGCCAGGTAGTCGGCCTCAAACTTGATGCGGTAGATCTTGTCGTAGCCTCCGAGTCGGTCGATGACCTTCTGTCCCTCCTCGGGCGAGAGCTGGTTCTGTCCCTTTTCGTCGGAGGTGAACTCGTTGTAGAGGTCCTGCTCGGAATATTTCTGTCGCCACTCCTCCTCCGTTCCGAATTCCTCGGGGATGGGGAAGAAGGGCATGATGGGTCCGTGGTCGATGTCGTAGATCTCCACCTTGTCGAGCACCTCGATCGTGTTGGCGAGGGCCTCGGGCACGTCGGCAAAGACCTCGTTCATCTCCTCCCGCGTCTTAAACCACTCCTGCTTCGAGTAGCGCATGCGGTTGGGGTCGTCGAGGTCCTCCTGGGTGGAGAGACAGAGCAGGTGGTCGTGGGCCTCGGCCGTCTCGCGGTTTTCGAAGTGACAGTCGTTGGTGCAGACGAGCTTGATGCCCAGTTCCTTGGCCAGCCGTATGAGTTCGCGGTTGGCGCGTTGCTGCAGGGGGAAGGTCTCGCGGTTGGCCACGACCGAGGGGTCCTTCACCTCGTGGCGCTGGAGCTCCAGATAGTAGTCGTCGCCGAAGAGGTCGTGATACCATTGTGCGGCCTCTCTCGCGCCCTCCAGGTCTCCGTCGAGGATCTTGCGTGGCACCTCGCCGGCTATACAGGCCGAGCAGACGATCAGTCCCTCGTGGTAGCGCTCCAGGTCGGCCCGGTCCGTGCGCGGCTTGTAGTAGTAGCCGTCCACCCACGCGCGCGATACCAATTTAATAAGGTTTTTGTATCCCTTGTAGTTTTTGGCCAGGACGACGAGGTGGTAGCCACTATTGTCTCCCATGGCCTTGTCCTTGTCCTCCTTGGTGCGTCGTGCGACATACATCTCACATCCAAAGATGGGCTTGAAGGGTTCGAGGCCCTCCGCCTTGCGCTCCTTGTTGACCTTGGCGCAGCAGTCGGCCAGCTCCTTCACGCCATACATCACGCCATGGTCGGTGATGGCCATGCCCCTCATGCCGTCCCCGACGGCCTTCTTCACGAGGTTGGCTACCTTCGACTGGCCGTCAAGGATGGAGTAGTGCGTATGGACGTGCAAATGTATGAAGTCTTCCATCAGTTTTCGTATTTCACGTGCAAATGTAGATAAAAAAAATGGAATCACGGCCTCTTGGGCCGAAAAGTTGAAGTGTTAATTTGCATAACTGACAAAAAGTATATAACTTTGCACATTATTCATGAAAATGTAAACCTTCCGACATGGGAAAGAGAATAAAGAAACTCAAGAAAATCCGTCTTCATCGTGAGGGCACGGACCAGTTGTTATATGGTGGAATCGGCATTGCCCTGGTGGCCGCCATTCTGTGGTTTGCCCTGACGACCAAGATTCCTTTCTGGGCGTTCCTCGTCATCATGGTCCCCGTCTATTGTATCGTGCTCAACTTCTATCGCTGCCCGATCCGCTACCTCAACATCGAGGACACGGAGCATATCGTGGTGGCGCCTGCCGACGGCAAGATCGTCGTCATCGAGGAGGTGGAGGAGAATGAGTACTTCCACGACCGCCGCCTGATGATCAGCATCTTTATGAGCCTCTTCAACGTCCACGCCAACTGGTTTCCCGTGGACGGCGTGGTGAAGTTTGTCAAGCACTTCAATGGCAACTTCCACAAGGCTTGGCTCCCCAAGGCCAGCGAGGAGAACGAGCATGCCGACGTGATGATCACCATCCCCGACGGCCGCGACGTGCTCTGCCGCCAGATCGCGGGTGCCGTGGCGCGTCGTATCGTCACCTATGCCAAGGATGGCGAGGACTGCTACATCGACGAGCACCTGGGCTTCATCAAGCTCGGTAGCCGCGTGGACGTCTATCTGCCTATCGACTCCGAGGTCTGTGTGAAGATGGGACAGGCGACTACGGGCGACCAGACCATCATCGCGCGCCTCAAGCCCGTGGAGAAAGCGTAGTCCGTAGGGAAAACGTAGTCCCGTAGAGAAAACGTAGTTCTCTCCCCCACCCCTGGGGCGGCCCTCCCTTGGCGTCTGGCCTCCAGATGCCTGAGGCGTTGGCTTAGGACGAAGCCTTCCTGCTATAGGAAATAGGACGAAGCTTTTCTGCTATAGGATTGGAAAAAACTTTTCTGCCATAGGAATAGGAGTAGGATAAAACTTTTCTCCTAATAAGAATTGGAGTAGGATTTTTCTGCTATATGAGCTAAATGATATGATGAAGCTTTATTGCTTATGATCAAGAAACATATCCCCAACAGCATCACCTGCTGCAACCTCATCTCGGGTTGCATCGCTACCTATTTTGCCTTCCGCCACGACTTCGAATGGGCCTTGGCGTGGATGGTCATAGGAGCCGTCTTCGATTTCTTCGACGGCATGACGGCCCGCCTGCTCCATGTCAGTTCGCCTATCGGCAAGGAGCTCGATTCGCTGGCCGACGACATCACCTTCGGACTGGCTCCCTCGGCCATGCTCTTTGCCGAACTGGGCGTGGTGGCCTATCCCTCGGCCCTGGAGCCCCTACGCGAGGTGCTGCCCTTCGTGGCCTTCGTCATGGCGGCCTTCTCGGCCCTTCGCCTGGCCAAGTTCAATCTCGACGAGCGCCAGTCCCTGGGCTTCATCGGACTGCCCACCCCGGCCAATGCCCTCTTCTGGGGCTCGTTGATGGTGGGTGTGGCTCCCCATTTCGAGTCCTCGCCCCTTTGGGCCATGGCCATGGTCGTGGGCGTGCTGGTGAGCAGCTACCTGCTCGTGAGCGAGATACCGATGTTTGCCCTCAAGTTCAAGCAATGGGGCTGGAAGGGCAACGAGGTGAAGTATCTCTTCGTCCTCTCCTGCATCCCCATCCTCGCCCTGCTGCGCATCTCGGGCATCGCCGTCATCATCGCCTGGTATGTGCTACTCTCGGCCATGGTGGCCAAGAAGCCTGCGCCACAGAATCATTAACTCCATCCGCACATTATGATTTTCATCAAATTCATATTCCTACTCTTCGTCCTCGCCTTGGCGGCCATCGCCCTGATAGCCTACAAGTTCTACAAGCAGCTACATCGCGTGGTACGCAGGTTCCAGCCCGAGGACAACGACTTCCAGGGCCAGCAGGGCTTCCAGGACCAGCAGTCCTCGGCCCGCACCTCGCGCCAGGCCGACGGCAACACGATCGTCGATTCACGAAGCGAGGAGCAACGCGCCAAAAAGGTCATCAAGGACAACGAGGGGGAATATATCGACTACCAGTAGCCGTCCTCGTCCCGAGGCCATGTGGCAAGCGTCCCGATCTCGAGACCGAATAATGACCGTCCCGATCACGAACCGATTTCTCCAGTTTCTGTCTTTCCCATCATGGCCCGAGCTTTTTTAGATCATGACTCATCTTTTCTTTTCATGAACCGAACTGCCGAAGATTCCGAACGGGCTTCCTCCCTGCCGCTCCATCAGAAGACGACACGAGAGATAGCTGGCCACACCTGTACGATCTACGTCCAGGAGCGGCCCGCCTTTCTGCTGATCCAACCTGCCGACGCCAACGACCTCAGGGAGATGGACCAGGAGGTGGAGGCCATCGCCCAGACCACGGGAGCGCACTTCGTCCTCGTGGCCGTCCACATCGCTCGTTGGTTCGACGAGCTGCCGCCCTGGGACGCTCCTCCCGTCTTCGGCAAGCGCCCCTTCGGCCATGGGGCTCCGGCCACGCTCCAGTCTATCCTTGATATCATCGACCATCTGCGCTCCTCGGGCCTCGTCTCCTCTCCCGACTGCCCCACGATCCTCGGGGGCTACTCCCTGGCGGGCCTCTTCGCGCTTTGGGCGGGCTACCAGCATCCCTTTGACGGTATCGTGGCGGCCTCCCCCTCCATCTGGTATCCCCAATGGCTCGCCTATGCGGACCTCCACACTCCCCTGTCCGCAGCATTCTACCTCAGTCTGGGCGACCGCGAGGACCGATCCCGCACCCCCATCATGACGACCGTCAGCCAATGCATCCGTCGCCAACACGACCTCCTGATCGCCTCCTCCACTCCCTCCACGCTCGAATGGAACGAGGGCAACCATTTCCAAGACAACGGCCTGCGAACGGCCAAAGGCTTCGCCTGGGTCATCAACAGAATACAGTCCCTCTGACGCAGGACGAAACACAACATCTTGGGGACAAATTGGCTGGACAATATCGTCAGGACAAGAGGAAAAACAACAAATACAACTTTTACAACAAGTAACAACCTACACGCTTCGCGTGTATTACAATCTTGCTGCAAGGTAAACAACATGATACAAGGCTTCGCCAGGACATATCACCAGGACAAATCAGCAAGAAGCGTGTTCAAGGCGAAGCGTTGTATTTTGTTGTTTCGCAACAAGCAAGCCTTGATTTGCATAGGCCTCGAAGAGGCGATGTCCTGGCGAAGCGTTGTTACTTGTTGTAAAAGTTGTTCACGTTGTTTTTCCCATATATCCTCGTAGAGTCCACATTCACTTTTCCCAAGCATTCAGCCACGTTTTTCGGTCCTCCAAACGAGCCAAATCCCCAAATTCATAGTGAAATTGGCGATTACAATCCCCAAATTATATATAAAATTGGCGATTACAATCCCCAAATTCATAGTAAATTTGGGGAATTGGAAAAATAATAGTACCTTTGCAGCATGACCAAAAGGATCGCAAGATAATGATAAATAGAGAGATAGAAAGCAACATCAGAGACGACTTCGATAGTCGCAAGGCCATAGTCCTGATCGGGGCGCGCCAAGTGGGCAAGACCACCCTGGTGGAGGCTGTTGCCAAGGATTCTGGACGCGTGCTGGCGCTCAACTGCGACAACGTCGATGACCGCATGAGCCTGGAGAACAAGACCTCCACAGAACTGCAGAACCTGATAGCAGGATACGACCTCGTGGTGATCGACGAGGCACAACGGGTGGCCAATATCGGACTGACCATCAAGATGATGGTGGACCTGAGGATGGAGAAGCCACAAGTGATCGTCACGGGATCGTCGTCGCTGGAATTGGCCGAAGGCATCTACGAGCCAGCCACGGGCCGATGCATCAACTACGAGCTCTTCCCCCTGAGCGTGGGCGAACTGGTCGGCCACACCTCCGCCCGCGAGGAGGCCCGGCTGCTCAACCAGCGGCTCGTCTATGGGCTCTATCCCGAGGTGGTGACTCATCCTGCCGACGCCAAGCGCCGCCTCATGTCGCTCGCCGACTCTTACCTCTACAAGGACCTTCTGATGTACAAAGGGGTGAAGAAACCAGAAATACTCCAAAAGTTGCTGCGGGCCCTGGCCTTGCAGGTGGGGAGCGAAGTGTCCTACAACGAGTTGTCCAACCTGCTGGGCATCGACAAGGCGACGGTAGAAAACTATATCGGACTGCTCGAGAAGTGCTACGTCGTCTTCCGCGTGGACTCCTACAGCAGAAATCTGAGAAACGAAATCAAGAAGGGGAAAAAGGTCTATTTCTGGGACAACGGCATCCGCAATGCCGTGATAGCCAACTTCTCCAGTCCCGAGATGCGACTGGACATGGGGATGCTTTGGGAAAACTTCATCATCAGCGAGCGACGCAAGCTCCATAGCTATGCGGCAGACTACGCGAAACTGTATTTTTGGCGCACGCACACGCAAAACGAGATAGACCTCGTCGAGGAGTGTGACGGCAGGCTCACGGCCTTCGAGATGAAATGGAACGGCAAGACGAAAGCCAAGATGCCATCGGCCTTCGCCACAACCTATCCTGAGACGGCCTTCCATGTCGTTACCCCCGACAACTACATGGACTTCATGGTCTAAGGAGCCTTTTCGCGCGGGCCAACTTGGTCATATCAAGAAAATTGCGTAACTTTGCACCCTTGTAGCAAACGAAGATTCAGAGAAAGAACAAAATAAGGTTTAAGACATAATATGATAACGCTCAACAATCTTGCCATCCAGTTTGGCAAGCGAGTACTTTACAAAGACGTAAACATCAAGTTCACGCGCGGCAACATCTATGGCGTCATTGGCGCCAACGGAGCCGGCAAGTCCACCCTTCTTCGCGCCATCTCCGGCGACCTGGAGCCCAACAAGGGTACCGTGGAGCTGGGTCCTGGCGAGCGCCTGTCGGTCCTGGAGCAGGACCACTTCAAGTATGACGCCTATCGCGTGCTCGACACGGTCCTCATGGGCCACGCCCCGCTTTGGGAGAACATGAAGGAGCGCGAGGCCCTCTATGCCAAGCCCGAGATGACGGAGGAGGACGGCAACCGTGCTGCCGACCTGGAGCTGAAGTTTGCCGAGATGAACGGCTGGGAGGCCGAGAGCGAGGCTGCCCAGCTGCTGCAGCACCTTGGTATCGCCGAGGGCCTGCACGAGAAGCTGACGGGCGAGCTCAGCAACAACGAGAAGGTGCGCGTGATGCTCGCCAAGGCCCTCTTCGGCAAGCCCGACAACCTGCTGCTCGACGAGCCCACCAACGACCTCGACCTCGAGACCGTGGAGTGGCTGGAGGACTACCTGGGCGAGATCGATGAGAACCAGACCGTCCTCGTCGTCAGCCACGACCGCCACTTCCTCGACGCCGTGAGCACCCAGACCATCGACATCGACTTTGGCAAGGTGACGGTCTTTGCCGGCAACTACTCCTTCTGGTACGAGTCGAGCCAGCTCGCCCTGCGCCAGCAGCAGAACCAGCGCATGAAGGCCGACGAGAAGCGCAAGCAGCTGGAGGAGTTTATCCGTCGCTTCTCGGCCAACGTGGCCAAGAGCAAGCAGACCACCTCGCGCAAAAAAATGCTCGAGAAGCTCAACGTCGAGGAGATCCGCCCCTCCAGCCGCAAGTATCCGGGCATCATCTTCCAGATGGAGCGCGAGCCGGGCAACCAGATTCTCATGGTCGAGGACCTCAAGGCGGTCGATACCGACGGCACGGTCCTCTTCGACCACGTCAGCTTCAATATCGAGAAGGGACAGAAGGTGGTCTTCATCTCCCACAACCCCAAGGCCATGACGGCCCTCTTCGAGATCATCAACGGCAACCGCGAGCCGGATGGCGGCACCTATAAGTGGGGCGTCACCATCACCACGGCCTACCTGCCCCTGGACAACACGAAGTTCTTCGAGAGCGACAAGAACCTCGTCGACTGGCTCTCGCAGTACGGCCCGGGCAACGAGGTGGCGATGAAGGCCTACCTCGGACGCATGCTCTTCCGCCAGGAGGAGGTGGAGAAGAAGGTCAACGTGCTCTCGGGAGGCGAGAAGATGCGTTGTATGATCGCGCGCATGCAGCTGCAGAACGCCAACTGCCTGATCCTCGACACGCCGACCAACCACCTCGACCTCGAGAGCATCCAGGCCTTCAACAACAACCTCGTGCAGTTCAAGGGCAACATCCTTTTCAGTTCCCACGACCTGGAGTTTATCGGTACCGTGGCCGGCCGCGTCATCGAGCTCACGCCCCGTGGCACGATCGACAAGCTCACGACCTACGACGAGTATATCCACAACGAGCAGATCCGCGAGCATCGCGTCGAGATGTATAAGTAAGGAGCATCAGGCCGGGATGTGTAAGCAAAAAGGAGCATCAGGCCGACATGTATAAGCAAGGACAGGAGACCCGTCGCGCGCCCGGGTGGACTTCGCAACCCGAAGCACACACCCGTCCGGCCAAAAGGGCGGGCGCCCCTGCCTTGGCACAATATTTGCTATGCGTCTTTTTAAAAAAGCTAAGAACAAAATGAGTAAAGAGAAGAACATAAAGGTCGAGGGCGAGACCCCCGAGACCAGCCACAACGAGGCAGAAGACGTGCGTGTGGCCGAAGGCGCACAGGATGGCGCACAGGATGGCGCACAGGCTGAACAGGCCGAAGAGGCCGAAACGGCTGAGAAGGCCAACGAGCCCGAGCTCACTACCGAGGAGAAGGCGAAGGCCGAGGCCGTGGAGTGGAAGGACAAGTATATCCGCCTCTTCGCCGAGTTTGACAACTACAAGAAGCGCACCATGAAGGAGAAGGCTGAGCTGATCCTCAATGGTGGCGAGAAGACGATCACGGCCCTGCTGCCCGTGCTCGACGACTTCGAGCGCGCCCTGGCCGACAAGGGCGAGGACGCCACGGCCGTGCGCGAGGGCTTCCAGCTCATCATGAAGAAACTGGAGAAGATCCTCGAGGGCCTTGGCGTGCGCCCCATCGACACCAAGGACAAGGACTTCGACGTCGATTTCCACGAGGCCATCGCCATGGTGCCTGCCGGCGACGACCAGAAGGGCAAGGTCATCGACTGCGTGCAGACGGGCTATACGCTCAACGACAAAGTGATCCGCCACGCCAAGGTGGCCGTAGGACAATAATATAGCGACAATATGGCAGCAAAGAGAGACTACTACGAGGTACTGGGCCTCACCAAGGACGCCACGGAGGCCGACATCAAGAAGGCCTACCGCAAGCTCGCCATCAAGTATCACCCCGACCGCAACCCGGGCGACACGACGGCCGAGGAGAAATTCAAGGAGGCCGCCGAGGCCTACGACGTGCTCCACGACCCGCAAAAGCGCCAGCAGTACGACCAGTTTGGCTTCGACGCCCCGGGCGGCTTCGGCGGCGGCAGTCCGTTTGGCGGCGCGGGCGGCTTCTCGATGGACGACATCTTCTCCATGTTTGGCGACGTCTTCGGCGGCCATGGCGGCTTCGGAGGCTTCGGAGGCCGTGGTGGCGGACGCCAGGCCCCGCGCTATCGTGGATCGGACCTGAGGCTGAAGGTGCGCCTGTCGCTCCAGGAGGTGGCCACGGGCGTGACCAAGAAGTTCAAGCTCCGCAAGGACGTGGTCTGCCCCCATTGCCACGGCACGGGTGCCGAGGGTGGCAGCGCCCCCGAGACCTGCCCCAACTGCCACGGCAGCGGCATGGAGATCCGCACCCAGCAGAGCATCTTCGGCATGATGCAGACCCAGACCACGTGCCACGTCTGTGGCGGCGAGGGCAAGGTCATCAAGAACAAGTGCAAGGAGTGTGACGGATCGGGTGTCGTCAAGGGCGAGGAGGTCGTCGAGATCCACATCCCCGCTGGTGTGGCCGAGGGCATGGTCGTCAACGTCCCGGGCAAGGGCAACATGGGCAAGCACAACGGCATCGCGGGCGACATACAGGTCTATATCGAGGAGGAGGCCAACGACACCTTCGTGCGCGACGGCCAGGACGTGGTTTACAATCTCCTGCTCGACATCCCCACGGCCACGCTCGGAGGCGAGGTGGACATACCGACCATCGACGGGTCGAGCGTGAAGATCAAGATCGAACCGGGCACGCAGCCGGGCAAGACGCTCCGCCTCCGCGGCAAGGGTCTGCCGGCCGTCCAGGGCTATGGCAACGGCACGGGAGACCTCATCATCCAGGTGAGCGTCTTCATCCCCAAGACCCTCAACAAGGGGGAGCGCAAGGCCATGGAGAGCTTCCGCGAGAGCGAAAACTTCACGGGCGACAACCATACCAAACGGTCGATCTTCGAGCATTTCAAGAAACTCTTCGGATAAACCGAAACGATTCAAGAGGCGCCTCGTGTCTTTCCCACGGGGCGCTTCGTTTTTTCAAATAGCGCTTTGAAGAAGTTTTTACAAGTATTGCTTTGGACAAATTTTGACCTGTACGGTTGAAATTACCCAATACGCCCTAAAAGGGCAGAAGCGCATAGCCCAGGGCGTCGCCCTGGGTAATTATGAACGCCAATCTGTCGCCCTGTAAGGGCAAAAGCTTTAAAGAACAGGCTATAAACAAATCTTTTGCCCTTACAGGGCGTCTTGTTGATTGCCATTATACCCAGGGCGATGCCCTGGGCTAAGGACTGTTGGGCTTTCAGCCCGTTTCAACCGTACAGTTCGACAAGTTTTTGCAAGTATTGCTTCGATCAAGCTTTGCAAGTATTGCTTCGGTCAAGCGCACATCAACCAACAACGTTCTTCGCATAAGCACGCAACAATGAACTACAAGGAGACAGTAGAATATCTTTTCAACAGTACGCCCGTCTTCGAGCACGTGGGTGCCACGGCCTACAAGGACGGCCTGGACAACTCCCACGCCCTCGACGCCCATTTCGGCCATCCCCACACGCGCTACCAGACCATCCACGTGGCGGGCACCAACGGCAAGGGTTCCTCTTCCCACACCCTCGCCTCCATCCTCCAGGCCGACGGCCACAGGGTGGGCCTCTACACGAGTCCTCACCTCGTGGACTTCCGCGAGCGCATCCGCGTCAACGGCGTGATGATGCCCGAGGAGTATGTGGTCGATTTCGTGCGGGAGGAGCGTAGTTTCTTCGAGCCGCTCCACCCCTCGTTCTTCGAACTCACCACGGCCCTGGCCTTCAAGTATTTTGCCGAGCAGGAGGTGGACATCGCGGTCGTCGAGGTGGGACTGGGCGGCCGCCTCGACTGCACGAACATCATCACGCCCCAGCTCTCGATCATCACGAATATCTCCGTGGACCACACGCAGTTTCTCGGCCACACGCTCCCCCAGATAGCCCACGAGAAAGCGGGCATCATCAAGCCCCACGTGCCGGTCGTCGTAGGCGAGGCCGTGGCCGAGACGCGCCCCGTCTTCGAGGCGAAGGCGCACGCGTGCGGGAGCCCGATCATCTTTGCCGAGGACCGTCCCGAGGTCCTTGCGGCCCACGACACGCCCGAGGGTCGCGAGTATGAGACGCGGTCCTTTGGCACACTTCTGGGCGACCTGCGTGGCGACTACCAGACGCGCAACGCCAACACCATCCTCACGTCCGTCTCCCAGCTTCTCTCCCGTGGCACGATCCGCCACCCCGAGAGCGTCCGCGAGGGCTTCCGCTCGGTCTGCCGACGCACGGGACTGATGGGCCGCTGGCAACCGCTCCCGGGCCATCCCCATGCCGTCTGCGACACGGGCCACAACGTGGCGGGATGGCAGATGCTGGCTCCCCAGATCATGGCCCAGCCGGCCCGCAAGCGCCGCCTCGTCTTCGGCATGGTGGACGACAAGGACCTCGCCCACGTCATGGAGCTCCTGCCCCGCGAGGCCACCTATTACTGGACGCAACCCTCGACCCACAGGGCCTTCCCTGCCGAGAAAGTGGCGGAATGCGGACGCGCCCACGGCCTCCACGGCACCCTCCATCCCTCCGTCGCCGAAGCCTACCGCGCGGCCCTGGCCGACGCCGCCCCCGACGACTTCATCTTCGTGGGTGGCTCCAGCTATGTCGTGGCCGACCTCCTTGCCAGCCTCCAGGAGAAAGCATAACTGCCTGCTGACGAGGGAAAACAACAAGGACGCTTCGCCTTGGGTGCGCATTCCTTTATGTCCACGTAGATTCAGCAGGAAACGCGTCCGAGGCGAAGCGTTGTTCTTTGTTGTTTCCCTTGCAGCAACCATTGGTCTGAATGGGCCTCGAAGAGGCGATGTCCTGGCGAAGCGTTGTTCATTGTTGTAAATGGTTGTTTGAGTTGTTTTCCTTTATGTCTACGATTGTCGGCAAATGAAAGTCCGAGGCGAAGCGTTGTTACTTGTTGTAAAGGTTGTTCAAGTTGTTTTCATTTATGTCCTCGGGATTTCCTCTCAAGGCAAAGGGAAAACTATATGCGGGTTTATGGGTTTTCCTTTGGCCGCATGTGTGGGGAATCGTACTTTTGCAGCAGAAAACGAGTAATAACCCTCAAAAGAAAGTCTGGATTATGAAACGTATTTTTTTAGCAACCGTAGCCGCCCTCGTCGTGATCGTCTCCGCCTCGGCCCAGCGACTGGCCGACGTGCGAGAGGAAGCCACCATCATTACCGACAAGATGATATCCGAACTGGGTATCGGACCGGGCTACCGCAACAGCATCCTCAACATCAACCTCGCCTACCTCAACAGCATCAATAGCTATCGCGACATCGACGCCTACGGATGGGAGCGCCGCAACCGCGAGATACGCCGCTACCTCTCGCCCGGACAATGGCGCAAATACTGCAACACATACTACTTCTACCGTCCCATCGGCTGGCAGAACCGCGCCTACGTCCACCATATATATAGGAGATACCCCACCTGCCGACCGGGCTACCACCATCGCCCGCGCTACGACCGAGGCCACGGCCACCATCGCCCGCGCTTCGACAAGCATCATGGCCGTCCGGGCAAGCACGACCAAGGCTATGGCCGTCCAGGCAAGCACCACAAGCACGACCGAGGCTATGGCCGACCGGGCAAGCACGACAAGCACCATGGTCGCCACGACAAGCACGACAAGCACGGCAAGCATCACAAGCACGACAAGCACGATCGCGACTAACCGTCCCTGCCCCATATAGACCCCCAATCTATATTCCCCTATCTGTAAATGATCACCCCCCCCGAGCGATATAGGACCTTCCCAAGAAGTCTCCCATATCGCTTTTCTCTTGCCCCCCAGGGCGAGGAGGGCCGAGGCATGAGAAGACCATATCGGCCTATTGGAATATTGGAATACTGGAATTTTGGAATATTGGAACATTGGAATACTGGGATATTGGGATATTGGAATGTCGGTCAATTGGAATACTGGGATTTTGAATTACTGGAATACTGGGATACTGGAAATATTGGAACGCATTCGATAGTCATGCGCAAAACCGAACTCGATCGAGTTATGCCATGGCGGGAAAGGGTACAATAATAATGGCGGGAAAAGGGTACAATAATAATGGAACCTATAAGTATAGGCCCCAAAGCAATGCTCTGGGGCCTACATTTACAACCTGTTTCGGAAATATCTGCCACAATGATACTTGAATATGATCATCTTTTCTTTCTCTTCATAGGAGGTCTCTTTGCCATTGCGTATCAGAATCTCTCTGCATGCTCAGCATTTGAGTCGGGAAGATTTTCAAAATCCACGAAAGTACCCAAAGGGCAAATCTTCTCACAACCATATTTCTCCTACATCTGGTAAGTCTGGTATGCTCTCATGAACCTCCTCCGGTTCGCATTGCTCCTTGAATTCTGTGGCGATACTAGCCCGCTCTTTTTCGGTCAACGATTCAACATAACCCTTGCCATAGACATCATCCAAGGTATATGCCGTGGCATGCCTGTAGTTGTACTCCGCCAATGAGACGGTCTGATTGTTCTCGTCCAACACGCAATCTTTCTTCATATACTTTTTCATCTTTTTGGGCAGCGGTCTTGGACGGTTTCTATAATACAGATTGATGCAGCCATGATACGCTAAGGCAAATAGCATAATAGGAGCTGCCAATGGGCTAAACAGGACGATGAGCAGATGCTCCCAAAAGGTAGTCTTTTGCTTCATCATTCTGCGATAAGCCACTTGTCCGTTTATATGTGCAAGCACATATACCAAAACGCAACATACTATCCAGTAAAGTGCAACGATTATCCAAATATTCATGATCCTCACAATTTATACGGTTCTCACTTCTATTAATTTACACCATCTACCCTTGACATCCCTGAGATTCTCTGTCCAAAGAGAGAGAATGGCAACGTTTTGCTATATCTCCAGGAATGGGACACATACAGGCTGCTATGGCACATGGCATAGTGCCTAACATTTTTACCTTTTCCATACTTTTAAAAAAAAATCATTTTTTAGGACATATTATAGCCCTAATACCATTCATCATTTTCCCAAAAAAGGTCTTTGACTTTTCGGGGCCTTCTGTCGTTTCGTTGTCTTCTGAAGAAACTTGCTCCTGGCCAGCCTCCTGCCATTCCTTGCCTTCCACTTCCTGGCTATCGCTGAGAGAAGAAGTATCGCCAATCTTGTCCCGAGCAGTTTCTGGCTCTTTCCCTGACTCTTCTTCCGACTCAAAATAGTCAAAGCGCTTACCCTTTATAATACTTTTACCATGAGTTGCCAGCCTGTCAAAGAACCTTCTCCTACTAACGCGCTCTTGTGCAAACATCCTGGCTGCACCTTCGGGGGAATATTGGTAACGCATTCTGCTACCAATCCCCATGTCGTCAGCAACCGCATCCACGTCCTGATTAGTGCCGATATAAGCGAAGACCCAACCTTTCTCTTTCAGCTCTGCTACAAGTCTCTTGATACCATGCCCGCTATATTCTCTTGAAGCATTCTCGTAGCCATCAGTAATGATTGTCACCAAAACGACATCATCATCACCAACGTGCTTTTTCAATTTGTTCAGAGATTCTCCCATCGCATCATACAACGGGGTGCAACTGTTCGGCATATAGTCAGTCCACTTGATTTCCTTGTCGGATCTTACCGCTTGGCGATCAAAGACTGTTCTGATCTTTGCGCTGTTGAAAGTCACGAACGAGATAAAATGCTGCTGTCGCGGATGTTCTTTTTGAGCCTTTCCGATGGTCTGGAAGACTTCGTTGAGTCCGCTTATCGCCTGTCCTGCAATACTTGACATCGATCCACTCTCGTCGAGAATGATCAGATTGAAAACGCGCTGGACATGGTTGTCCTTTGGAGCAGTCTTATGCTTTGATTTTGTGATAGTCTTTTTCATATTCGAACGGATTATGTTAAAAGCCCATGGCGTCCATCATTGCATCGTATTCCAACGGATTGCTTGGCATATCACCATACATGCCGTCGGTCAGAGCATCCCAAGCATCTTCTTCGGTCCACTCGTAGCCTTGATCGAAAGAGTATTCCCGATCGTACTCCTCGTTGTAATTCTTGTCCTCGAACTCATTTTCCGGACAAATGTCATCAAATCTTTCCATAATTGCTTTTTTTTAAATGTTAATTACTTATCGTAAGTTTTACGCAATGAAATTTTGGTTATAGGCAACAGAAATGACTCTGCTTTACGAGAGCCAATGCGTAACGGATACACATTGAAAACTGGCGCCTTTTAAACCTCTCCGGATAAGAGAGGTCCACGCAGATCTATGATTAGAATTCCAGTCTCATGCCAATCTTTTTTGCGGCAGCATACGCCTCTTCGTCAAAAGTATATAACTTGGGCGAACGATAGGGGTTGCCTGTCAGCTTTTTGCCTGTTTCCCTGATATAGCCGAGCTTCAGCATTTTCTTGGGGAAATTCCTTCTGTCTCGCAAGTTTTTGTCTTCCTCGGAAGGATCCAATATCGCAATATATATATACTGCAATTGAGGCATGGTGAATTCCTTGTCGAGCAGGTGGAATCCGATTGGTTCGAAGTGGATCCTTTCTCGCAGCTTTTCTACTGCATCTTGAATGATCTGAGCATGGTCGAATGCTATCTTCAGTTCAGGTAGAACATCGACCGGGAACCATCTGGCTTCGACGGCATCATCGCCTCCTTTGATTTCGTACTTTTCTTTTTTTACAAGCGCGTAGTAGGCGACGGTGATGACGAATTCACGGGGATCTCTTCCGCGTGCGGAATATGTTTTCAGTTGTTCTATAAACTCCGGCCTAATGCCGCTTTCGTTATTGAACAATTTCATGGACGACTCTTCAAACAACTCTCTGTGAACGCATTCATCAGTCGTTTCCTCCTTTTGGAGAAAACCACCTGGGAGAGCCCAATAACCTTCGAAAGCAGGCGCCTCGCCAGGCTTGGCATTACCTCTTCTGATCAGGAGCACCTGGAGCGATCGGTCTTCTTTGTCGAATCCGAACACCACGGCATCTGTGGTCACCGCAGGATGCCAGAAGGGAGATTCCCATCTCTTGGTTATTTCGTTGAATTTCATATCGTCTATAATAAATAGTTTCACTTCATGACACCCTTTCTCGCCATGGCATAACTTGAGCGAGCTCAGTTCTGCGCATGGCTTATCGAAAGCGTTCCATTTCACGCCGCAAAGGTAAACATTCTATTTTTCTCTTGCAAATTTTATTGCGTATATTTTACGCTAAGACCTCTTTTTTTGTAAATAGCGCGCCCCCGAAAGGGCATTCTTTCCTTTACGTCCGCACTTCGTCTGCAAGAAAGCCGACACGCCCCACCCGGCCGAAAAGCTAAAAAAAGCGGGCGGGAGAAGGATTTTCCCCAGGAATGTTTGGAGAGACGGGAAAAAACGCGTATTTTTGCATGCGAGATAAATATAAGCGGAATATAAGATAAGGCCCAAAATCGGACATAACTTATAGCGTAATATAAATTAAAAAAAAGCCTCATGACGGACTATTACGAGTACGCGATCCCCCAACTGGTGAAGCTCCTTGGCGCCCGCTTCAAGGACTACCGCCTGCGCAGCAACATGACGCAGAAGGAGGTCTCGGAACAATCGGGCCTCACGACCACGACCATCCACAAGTTTGAGAGCGGCGCCGCGGACAACATCTCGCTCGCCACGTTTCTCCTGCTGCTGAAGGCGATAGGAGAGATCGAGGCCCTGGACGACCTGCTGCCGGAGCTGCCGCCCTCGCCCTATCTGATCAGGAAGGAAAAGAAAGTGCAACGCATCAGACATAAGAAGCCACGGACCACTTGACCGACGAGCAACTGCGCTCGCTGGTCGAGACCTTCTTCCTCAGCTGACAGGCTTTTTCTGATTTTCAGAGGATGCCTATATTCCGAGGATTCCTACCGTTTGGCAAAGGCCGTAGGACCGTCCGTGCGCAAGGGGGCATAAACAAAAACGCCTCGCACGATTTGAGCATTGTAAAGAGGCTTGGCGAGGACTGACGATGCAAAGGCAAGAATAATCTTTGGCTTTCCAAAACATTTCTTCGGGAAAAGGCAGAGGATTGGGAAAAATGTAGTACTTTTGTAGGAAATAACACGGAGTACCGATGAGAGAAAAGAGAATGATTTGGCAGGAATTCTGCTACGACCTAATAGAAGCTCGAGAAAAAGATACCACGGAAGACGTCTATCAAGAACTCGTGGAGTCCAACCTGCGCCAGCTGGGCTGGAGCATGGTAAGGGGAGAGATATGCCCCAAGGAAAGGATCAACGTCGGATCGCACAATCAAATAGAACCCGACATCACGATCAAGCTATCGGACCAGCCCGCCTTCGTCATAGAGCTAAAACGCCCACGAAACGCCATCACGCCCCGACAGGAGCAGCAGCTGCTCTCATACATGCGGTTGCGCAAGACCTCGTTCGGACTGTATATTGGCGACGACATCAAGCTATACTACGACACCAACGAAGACCTACCTACCGAGGTATGGCGCACGGACCTCGCCCTCGACGCAGCTTCGGGGGAGGAGTTTGTCGATCTGTTCCATCACGATACTTTTAGCAGACAAAGGATAGAGAGCCTCTGCGACGCGCAGGTACATACCATCAAGACCCGCCAAGCGATGGCTGACTTCCGGCAGTCTTTGGAAACCGACCCAGACGACACTATCCGTCGAGTGCTGACCGACTACTTCGTGCTACAGAAGCGATGCGACCCCGCCATCGTAGAGGAAGCCCTCAACCGCCTGCACTTCGCCACGCAAACAGACGGCACGGGCGACAAGGGCCACGCCACGCCTTTAGCGCAGTCGGCAGAATATAGTTGTCCCGCGATCCATCAAGCGAAACACAAAAGAGACACGACGAAATACTCCCTCGACGAAGGCAAGCATTTCTTCGGCAAGGGAAAATTTGTCCGAGAGGTCGTGGCAAAGTATATGGAGGAAAATCCGGGGCTGACCTACGAGCAGCTTACCCAAATCTTTTTCCCTAAACTTCAAGGAACATCCTTAGGCGTGCTGCGCACCCTGCAAAGCATAGACTCCTTAGACCAAAAGAAGAAAAAGGACCTCAGCAGGCGCTACGTGCTGGCCGAAGGCCTCACCCTGACCAGCGCCGACGGCACGACCTTCGCCGTCTGCACTCAATGGGATGCGAAAAACTTCCTCAACATCCTAGCCCTGTTGAACAAATGGGGATGGAACATCGTGGCCAACCATGCACAAGAGACGAATCCATAGCGCCCCACACGGCCACACGACCCTGCGAGACTGGCGCCTCGGCAGGACCCCCGCGCTACGCAGGCGGCAGGAGAGCAACTACGCCATCAACCTCGCCTTTCTCGAGACCTACGTCCAAGAGAGCGGCTACGCCCTCAGCCCCCGCCAACTGGCCTCGATGGCGCGCCGCTTCACGCGATGGGAGGTCCGAAACGTCTTTTGCCACAAGAACGGCTACGAGGACTTCCGCGACCAGGTCATCTGCCTCGACTACGACGAGCTGCTGGAAATGTATGTGGAGGAGACCGTCCACCCCGCGGTCAGGCCCCCATGGCAAAGCCCTGGCAACTACGCCTACTTCCAAAGCGAGGTGATGGGGCAGACCGCGTAGGGCGGCGGGACGGAGGGAGAAGGTATTATTTCCAAGGGACAAACTACCTCCTGTAATACTAAATCGCATGGTTGCTAAATGGGCATGAAGGAGGGCAAACGTTTTGTTAGCTATATACCATTATATATGCAAACCCAAAGAAAGCTGAAAGGGGTTGGTCAATATATTTGACTACAAAATCAGGGGGCAGCTAACAGAAAGACAGGTTTGAGAACAACCACATCCATATATCCCCTAAATGTACTGTTAAACAGATATAAAAAAATAAAGAAACGAAGCGAACACATAAATAGCACAAGGGCCACTTTAAGAACCTCACACTCACCGCATTAACTGTTTTTAACCACTATTTTACCTTTATTGTTCTTGCGGCCCTCAGCTAAAGTTTGTACCTTTGGCTCTTGGTATCGTTCCATAGTGGGGCGAAGTAAAATTAAAGAAACAAGACCAAATGACAAAAAAAGAGAAGAAAAAAGTCATTAGTCAGACAGAAGCAACAGGCCAGTTTGCAGAGAGCGGGGGCCCACACACAAAGAGCGCTTCGGAAGACTTGGGTCGTGCGGACACAGACCGAGACAATCAGGGTAATAATCCTAAACAATCAAGCAGCTTTACAGACAGGATCCAGCAGATGTGCGAGTGGATTGGAGATGCTGGCCAGCTCAAATCCGCCTTGGAAAATCTGTACTTCCCAAATGGATTTACTGAGGAGCGGCGGCAAGCAGCAGTTGGGGTATTCATCACCAGGGGGCTTCGCCTACAGATAGAGAAGTCTTGCTCTCAGGCGCTCTCGAGATTCTCTGAGGATACGCAGGAAATACCTTTCCAAGACGTTTGGACTGCTAATGAGAGTTCCTTTTTTTTCCGATCAGACTCGGAAAGCAATTTGGAGTTTCGTGATACGCTGCGGGTGCGGCTCTATTTGCTGGGCAAAGAAATCGAACCTATGATTTTGGAGATCAGCAGGATCAATCATGCGCTCAGCGACTGCTCCTTCCCGCCGAAGATGAGCTATCGGCAGATGCGGTCGTTGGAAAACAGGCGCAGCGAGCTGATAAACAAGATCGTCTGTTTGCTTACAGAAGAGGGGATCATGAAGTCTCGGACTAGAGGTCTAAAGCTCTCCACCCCTTTTCAGAATGTCGTTGGTCACCAGATCGAGGACCTCGCGAACGCCAACCCGCCATGCTCTCAGAGCCGTCCTATGGGGGAGGCAGGAGCGCATATTGCCAAGCCGAAAAGAAAGAATCGGGGGCGTCGGCGAAAGGCTTTTCAGGATGCTTTTCCCAATCAAGAGACCTTCCTGCGCGAGAAGCAAAGGTTTATGGACTTTTTGCGTAAGAAAAAGGCGATGACGAGGCGACTGACCTGCGTGTTCAAGAGTTTTCTCAATCAGGTGATCACCTGTTTTCTCGTTTTGTGGAGCGAGAGGGGTATTCTTGCCAAAGAGGCTCTGTCGGGTGGAAGTGTATTTAGATTTCTTACCAACGAATGTGGGCTCAAGAGCGAGGTGCAAGAGAATTCTTTTAGCAACAAACTGGCCACTTGGCTGAAGCTAAAGAAGTACGACCCAAGCATCATGACGGATGTAAGATCCGCATTCGCATAGTTTCCCATCCGCTCGCTATTCCCCTTTTAGCGAGCGGATTGTTATTTATACTGTCTCCTGCAGGTGGATAATTCTCAGTTGAATTATTCACCTGCATTTTTTTTACATACCACGAAACCATAACACAGACAATACGTTGCGTGTGTTTTGGGTGAATAAATACGGGTGAATAATTCATGTAAAATATTACACACCTAATTCCCCTCCAAAGAAAGGCCGTAATTTTGCACACGTCGTTCGGGATCTCCCGCGGCTACCCGCCCTCTTGCGTTCGAAAGCAGGGGGCGGGGAATGATGGTACTAAAGCAGGTGGCACGGATACCTCTCCGACTGCCATTCGTACCAGAGAGGTGTTCTCTTATTTCATTTAAAACATGAGACAAAAAAGAATTCTGCGCGTCAAGCAGCAGACGGTACGGACTCAGGAGCCTCGGCTCATGAATGACATCATCAACGACCTCTTCAACGGACAGACGCCCTTCGCACGGGCCCGCCGCCACCGCTCGGGCAGGGCATGGACGGACCAGGCTGGCACGGAAAGCGCAGGCGCTGGCAGGACGTGGACGGGCCTCTACCCCAACACGGAGCTGGACGTGGACCTGAAACTGGTCACGCAGGAGCAGGGGCCCATGGAGCTGGGCGAGTATCTCGACGGGATGATCACGCGCGACGGCGAGGACCACTTCACCTTCGTGGAGAATGACACGGAGCAGAGAAAAGCCGAGCGCCGCAACCCAAGCATCTACATGGGCCAATGGATCAACGTCAAGCGCAGAGCCGACGGAACGGTCTATCCGACCTTCAAACGGACGAAAGGCATCGGGGCCGGGAAACTTGGCGACTATGCCGTCAATACGACCTGCGAGCTGCTGATGGTAGCGGGCAAGCACGAGGCGGCAATGGCCCTGGCGGAGGTTGAAGGCTTCGACCTCAGCGAGGTCTTCGCCACGGACGAGGGCCTTGGAGAGGAGGAGGACTTCGAGCAGGAGTAACCTTCAGGCGGATGGAGAGCGGACGGAAGTCCTTGTGACGGTCCCTCCTCCTCCGTCTGCCAAGGCCCATGGAGTCACTATGCGAAAACATGGGCTTCGCAGCGTTTCAACGTTTCAGCGTTTCAATGCAAAAAAGACACCCCCACTTTCTCTTCCCCTCTATATATATCTATATAACTAATTAATAATCAATAGATTATAGAGAGAATAAAGAATTGGGGTGGAAAAACAGACCCTTCGCTTTTTCCACTGAAACGCTGAAACGCTGAAACGCCGAGAAAGTTGCTACAAGAGTTGAATAATAAAAAAATATTAAGAATCAATGAGTTACGACATATTTAGCCCCATTGCTCCCAAAATGCCCAAGCTGGGCAAGGGGACACACACACTCACTTTGGCCCTGTCGCAGACGTCAGCAGAGATGCGCGAACCTATCGCCGCGATGATCATTCCCGTCATGGCCTCTCTGATTACTGGCGTCAAGTTCAAGTACTCTGACAACAACTTCTATGAGACTTGTGGACAGATGGGCCACCTGATAGGTCCTTCGGGCATCGGCAAGGCACAATTCACACGTCTTGTAGAGGCCGTGATGCGAAGTTTTCGCCAGCACGACGAGACGGAGTTTCAGAAGCTCGTCGATTGGCAGCGACAGATGAAGACCAAGGGGGCCAACAAGGAAAAGCCCGAACGGCCCGACGTGGCCTTTTGGTATCCACCCGCCGACATGACCAACGCGGCCTTCCTGCAAAACTCCATGGCGCTGGAGAAGCTGGGCGGACGGACGCAGTTTGTCAACCTGCCCGAAGTGGAGATGGCCGACCGCATGTTCAGAGGCCACAGGCAGGTGAGCCAAATGGTGCGCAACATCTACGACCAGCAGCGGGCTGGAGCGCTGCGCGCCACGGCAGAGGGCGTGACGGGCAACCCCGTTCTGCGCGTCAACATCACCTTCACCTCGACGCCCGAGGTGGCGCGTCAGTTCTACAAGAAGGATCTGACCAACGGCTTCTTCGGACGCATCCCCTTCGCCTACAAGGAACGTGGCGAGCGCTGCGGCCGCATTCCACGCCAAGGATCCTATGGCGACGACTTTCTCACAAAGCTCGACGCCTGCCTTCTGCGGCTGACCAACTGCAAGGGCTCCTTCACGATCAAACCGCTCAACAAGTTGGCCGACCAGCTGGCCGAGGATATGGCTAAGTTGGGCGATATGACCGACGACGATATGCTTTGGGACCTCTCCCACCGCAGCGTCTTCTCGGCCTGGAAGAAGGGGGCTGTGCTCTGGATACTCAACGACCAAACGTGGACGAAGTCTATCGGAGAAATGGTGGAGTGGTTCTGCTACTACGACCTATGGTCCAAAGTGAAGGTCTTCGGCGACATGTTTGGCCAGGGCGGAATACCCACGGAACAGGAGCGACAAGGCGGCGTGAAGAATATGCTGGAGGACTTGCCCGAGACGTTTAGCGAGCAGCAGCTGGAGGCGCTACGCATGAGTGTGGGCAAAGGCAAGGAGGGCACGAAACGGCAACTTCGTGTTTGGAAAACGCGCAACTTCGTCACCTACTCGGCCCAGACGGGGCTCTACACCAAGACGGAGGAGTATCTGACGGGCATGCCCGCCTCACGCAAAAACCGCAAGCCATGCTCGACCGACTGACCCTCCAGCGGCTCCGCGACCTGCCCATAGAGCAGGTGGCGGAGCGGGTGGGGCTCCGCGTCGAGCGCCACAAGAGCCTCTGCCCCTTCCACGGCGACCATCGTCCGAGCCTGACGTTCCACGCGCGCAGCAACACCTTCCGCTGCTTCTCCTGCGGGGCGCGGGGCGGCCCGATCGACCTCGTGATGCGGCGGCTGGGAATGTCCTTTTCCGAGGCCTGCCGATGGCTGGACGGAGGCGTGACGATCGACCCGCTGCCCCTCTCGCGCCCGCGGCCCAGGGAGGAAACTTACAAACCCTTCGACGCGGCCCGCTACGCCCGCTTCTTCGAGCACCCGTGGCTCAGCGACCCCGCCCGCCAGTTTCTCTTCCAGGAGCGACGGCTGGACCCAAGGGTCGTCGCCTGGTGCCGCCTCACCTCGTGGACCGACCGCCACGGCACCCATTGGCTGCAGACGCCCTACTACGACACGCAGATGCGCCTCGTGGGACTGCAAAACCGCAACCTCGACTACAGGAAGAGTGCGCCCGCGGAGGCTCAGACAACCTCTCGGGCAACCTCGGGGATGGTCTCTCAGATAGATTCTCGGACGGACGCACAGCCGACTTCGGAGAAGGAAAATCGGACGACCTCGGGAAAGGTTTGTGGACCGACCGCGGGCGGACCCGCCCAAGAGAACTCCGTGTGCCACATGGCGCCCGCGACGGCCTCCTCATCCGAGCCCATGGCCCAACCGCGCTTCCGGTTTCCGCAAGGGTCGCGATGCGGTCTCTACAACCAGCCCGTGCTGCTGCGCCTTCGCCCTGGCGAACCGCTCTGGATCACGGAGGGCTGCTCCGACTGCTGGGCCATGCTCTCCTCGGGGCACAAGGCCGTCGCCATCCCCTCGGCCACGACGCTCCACGACGCCGAGGTGCGACTGCTCCTCGACCTCCACGATCGCCTCTCCACGCCCTTCCACATGTATCCCGACGCCGATGCCCCGGGCGAGCGCCTCTTCCTGCAGCTGCGCGACCTGCTGCCGGGCCTCGTCCACCACCATCTGCCCCCGGGCTGCAAGGACTTCTCCGACTATTATCTCTCCATCACCAAAAACAAAAAGTCATCATGAACGAAACTCCCATCCGGGCCTACAGCAAACAGGAACTGGCCCAAACCTACTTCCCCGACATTGCCCCTCGGTCGGCCGTCAACCGCCTCCGCGCGTGGATCGACCGTTGCCAACCGCTGAGCCAGGCGCTCCACGAGGCGGGCTACCGCAAGACCTCCAAATGGTTTACGCCCCACGAGGTCGGCCTCATCGTCCACTACCTCGGCGACCCGTAAAACTACCGCGGAGCGCTTGCTCCGCCTCGAACACTTGTCTTACCGAAACCACGTGGACATGAAGAAAAACAACTTAAACAACTTTTACAACAATAAACAATGCGGGAACATTCGCCTGCCGACAATACGTGGACATAAAGAAAAACAACTAAAACAACTTTTACAACAATAAACAACTCTTCGGTAAGCCATGAGCAGAACTGAGCTTGCTCAAGTTATGCCATGGCGAGAAAGAGTGCCATGAAATGGAACAGCTTCGCCAGGATATCGCCTCTTCGATGCCCATGCAGACCAAGGGTTGCTGCAAGAGAAACAACTATGAACAACGCTTCGCCTTGGAAACGTTTCCAGCTGATTTGTCCTGGCGAAGCGTTGTATTTTGTTGTTTACCTTGCAGCAAGATTGTAATACACGCAAAGCGTGTAGGTTGTTCATAGTTGTAAAGGTTGTTCAAGTTGTTTTCCATTACTCAGCAGAAAAATATACTCGTTGGTTTCCCTTCTCAGCAGGCCGCTTTTCCACCCCCATAGCATTTCATCGCACATTATCGCACGGGTTCGCACGGCAGCGCATCCTATCGCACAACGGGGGAGGAGAGAAGCTATAACTTTGCACTCGGAAACGCTTACCGCCAGGCGTGAGACCAAGAATCCCAGCCGACAAGGACGAGCAGCGGGAGGGCGCGCATCCCAAAGCAAACCCGAAGCCGTCCCGAAGGCCGAGCGAAGCCATGGCCACACCATCCACACCCCTCCAACCATCGCCGAAGGCCAAGGCGAAGCGGGAGGGAACAAAGGCCGGGACGGCTGACGAGCAAAGGCCGACGGGACGAAGGCTGACAATCGAAGGCCGACGAGCAAAGGCTGACGGGACGAAGGCCGACGGGGCGAAGGCAGAACCCAGGCGGAAGCACATGTATCACCATTAAAATCAGAAGAAGAAACTATGGCAAAAATCATCCCTATCGATGTCATCAAGGGCATCAGCGGCAAGTATGGCAACAAGTCGAGCGACTACTTCGCCACCAACCGTTCGAGCAACCAGATCCACCTGGCCAAGATCATCAACCCCTACCAGGGACCGCCCACGGAGAAGCAGAAGGCGCAGCAGGCGAAGTTTGCCGCACGCCAGGTGGTCAGCACGGCCTGGCTCAACGCCAACCGCCCCTCGGAGACCACGGGCGAGAAGGGCACGGCAGACTACCAGTTGGTGCAGCGCATGAAGCGACAGATGGGCCTCTCCAACATCAACCAGGTGCTCCACAAGTACATGGGCGAGGACAACATCATCCGTCTGCCGCACGGCGACGAATTCCAGGCCCCGCCCACCCAGGACGGCGGAGGCTCCTCGGCCGGAGGCACGAAGCGGCGCCACACCATCACCCTCACCTCGGCCAACCTCGAGCAGGGCACGGTCTCGGGCGGCGGCACCTACGACGAGGGCGCCAACGCCACGATCCGCGCCACGCCGAAGACGGGCTTCGCCTTCGACAAGTGGAGCGACGGCAACACGCAGTCCGTACGCACCCTGACCGTCAACGCCGACCTCTCGCTCACGGCCTCCTTCAAGACGGCCAGCACGGGCGGAGGCACCGACCAGGGTGGTAATACCGACCAAGGCGGTAATACCGACCAAGGCGGAGGCGGAACCCTCGGCGACTAACCCTCCCCCGGGCCTACGGCCTCACGAAAGCAGGCCCGGGGGCTCTCTCTCCTCTCGCCACAAGCGGCGCATAACTACTATTCATCATTTCATCAACGATTCAAAAAATCATCCCCTATCATGTCAGCAAACAAGAAAGAGACCTGGAAGTTTATCATCCAGACGGCCATCGCCATCCTCACGGCCATCGCCACCAGCCTGGGCGTCACGAGTTGCATCGCAGCCATCTGAGCGCCCCACCCTCCCGACGAGGGTCAACCACCCCACGAGGCGCAACCGCCCCACGGCCGCCCGCCTCGCCACGAGGTACAGCCAACCCGCGAGGTCCAACCTACCCAAGAGGCCCAACCGCTACCGTGCTGGTCCACCCACACCACCATAGTGCAGGCGCGGCCCTCACCCCAGCCTCATCCACGTGGGCCACCCTCGGCCCATCCTCTCCTCTATCGGAAGCCCGTCAATACCCGCTATTGGCGGGCTTTTCATGCCAAACGCTTCGCGGGACATTCGCCTGCGGACAATACGTGAACACAGGGGAAAACAACTTCTACAACCACGAGCCACACATATTGCTTTTGTTAAGTTTTAGTCAAAAGGCAAATTTAGCGTTCAAAAATGGGCCATTTTAACGAATCATTCACTCCGGGAAAATCTTTCTATTTGCTATTTCTAACAAATGCATTAAAATTATTACCAATAAAGTGTATCAGTTTTGTTATCGCTTTATCATAAACCCGTTTGCCAAATTAGGTAATAGATTACGTCCAAATGAGGTAACGAAATACGTCCAAATGAGGTAATTCGCTCTCAATAAATAACAGTATTGTATGGTTTTATGATTACGAAAATCCCCTGAGGCTATATTCCCACAAACCGAGAATATACCCCCAGGGGTTATCTGAAAAACTATGCGGGCGGGCCTGTCAGCAGACCTGGGCCCCTCGTGAAAGCAAGGGCCGTCAGAAGACGAGGTTGAAGCCGAGGCGGATGCCCCCCTTGGAGATGCCCGGATAGGCCGTGTAGGTGAGGCGGCGGACGTAGTCGATCTCAAACATTTGGAAGATGTTGTGGATGCCCACGACCAGTTCGAGGTAGGGCTCGTTGGTCATGATGTGCGACCCCTCGGGCAGCTGCCACAGGTCCGTGCGCAGACGGTTTTCGGGGAGCGTGGGGTTGTTCTTCGACGTCAGATGGCCCCAGAGGCCCTTGAAGGCCACATACTCGCGGAGCTTCAGTCGGCGCAGGAGCGGGACGCGGTTGAAGAGTTTGCCCGCCAGGTCCCAGGCGAGGTTGAACTGGAGGTAGCGGTCGTTGATGAACTCCATGTCCTCCATGAGGTTGAACGACCCTTGGTGCTCGAAGAGCGACGTGTTGACGGCCGGCAGACAGAGCATGAAGTAGGGCGCGCGGTTCCAGGCCGCCCCCGCCATGAGGCGCATGTCGAAATGACCCCACGAGGCGAGCCACAGGCGCTTGTAGGCCTTAAACTCCGTGGTGTTGTAGCGATACTGCCCGCCCAGGAATCCCTGCAGGCCCATGGTGTGGCGGAGCGTGAACTGGGGCGCGTCGAGGTTGACCTCTATGCGATGCTGCTTCGTGTTGACGTAGCTCTGGCCCGGGCGGTAGTCGAGCGAGGCCGTGAGCTCCGTGGTGCGGATGCGGGAGACGGGCGTGCCGTCGAGGGCGAGGAAGGAGAGCGTGCCCGTGGGGCGGTCGGCCTCGGTCTTGAGCTGGAGGGACGAAGCCAGTCCGTAGTCCGTCTCCCACGTGAAGTTGAGCGCCTGGCGGTTGAAGAAATACATCTGCTCGGCCTTCTGCGGCTTCACGGACATGAAGATATTGTCCTTGTTGTGCTCCAGGTAGCGGTCGGAGGGCGACTCCACGTCCTTGGTCGATTCGAGGCTGATGGTGCGCACGGGAAACTCGTTGGGCTGGTATTTCGGCTTGTTGAACGAGTAGGTCAGTTTGCCGTCATAGTAGTGGTGGCCCGACTTCGTGCCGTAGGCGTAGTAGCCCTCGCCAAACCAATGGGGGGAGAGCTGGGCCGTGGAGCGGGCCGAGGCCCTGAGGCGGATGCCATCGACGAAGTTGCGCGAGATGATGGTGTTGATCGGTCCGATGTCGATCTTGCTGCGTCCCTCCGAGGCCGTCTCGACGAAGTTTTCGGCCACGGCCTTGACGCCGACCATGACCCACTTGAAGCGGCTCGTTTTGCGCATCTGCTGGATAAACTGCTCCATGTTGGCCTCGCCATGCGTCAGGGGCGCGCGTCGGTTTTCGGCCCAGAAGGCCTCGTCGCGCGTCTTGGCCTGCGGCTCATAGACGGTCGTGGTATGGCCGCGGAAGAGGCGGTCGTCGATGGGGTCGAAGGCATAGTTGTCGAGGCGCGTGGTGCGCACGACCATGGCGCGCTGGATCAGGCTCGTCAGCTGGAGCTCGGCCACCATGTTGTCCGTGGTCAGGGCCCAGTCGCCATTGGGCAGCCGCTCAAACTCCTGCTCGAAGCGGATCGACTGGACGAAGTTGACGCCCGTGCCGTGGGGCATCTGCATGACGCATCGGCGGACGTGGAGCGAGGAGTCGTTGAGGACGTAGAGCTCGCCGCGGAAGCCGAAGTCCTGGTTGTTGGCCGGCATAAACTGGAGGCGGATGCAACTGTCGCCCGCCACGGCCACGGTATCCTCGATATAGAAATGGTAGAAACTGATGGCTGTAGATCCTATGGGCGAGGGGAATCGCTTCTGGAGGAACGTGACCTGGTCGTCGTAGAGGTCGATGTCGCAGAAGATGTCCTTGGCCATGGTGTTGAAGACGTCGCCCGTCTGTATGAGTTTGGAGATGCCCCGCGTGGTCTGTCCGCGCACGAGGTCGCGCGTGGTGGCGGGGTGGCGACGGTAGAGATGGGTCGAGGCCGTCTCATCGACCGAGATGGGGAGGACAAACTGGTTGTTGTACTCCGAGACCTCCACTTGTCCGAGCAGCCAGGGCGAGGAGGCGAAGAGGCTCCCCTGCAGTTCCTCGGGCGTGATGTTGTTGATGGCCATGGTGATCTTCTGGTACTTGTCGTACTGGTAGAAGTCGTGGCGCTCGAGGTTGGTGCGCTCCTTGGCGGCTATGACGCGGCGCATGAGCTCCACGGCGGGGTTGCCCTTGCGCTTGTAGCCCTTCTTGTGCTTGGCCTTGACGGAGACCTCGGCCAGCTGGGTGTCGGAGGGCGTGAGGCGGATGATGAGGTCGCGCGAGGAGGTGCGGCTCGTGATGCGGACGCGCTCCGTGCGGTAGCCGACGGAGGAGACGCGCAGGACGTGGCCCTCGCGCCTGGGCAGGGAGAAGCGGCCCTGGGCGTCGGCCGAGAAGGGCGTCGGCTGGTCGGCATACTGGAGCGTGGCATGGGCGAGGGTGTCGAGCGTGACGGCATCCACCACCACGCCACGGACGCTCTGGGCGAGGGCCGCGAGGGCCGTCGTCCAGAGCATCGTGAGTGTGAGCGCGAAGGTCTTAGTCGATCTCCTCATCGGCTTCGTAACCACCCATTTCGCGGATGGCGTTCTTCAGCATGACATACTGGTCGAAGAGGTTGTTGACGGCCTGCTCGCCCTTGGTGAAGTCGTGCATGGGCGCCTTGAGGAAGAAGCTCAGGAAGCGCTGGATGCCGTAGCGGCCGGCACGTGCGGCGAGGTCGCTCAGGAGCGTCAGGTCGAGCAGCAAGGGGGCGGCGAGGATGGAGTCGCGGCAGAGGAAGTTGATCTTGATCTGCATCGGGTAGCCCATCCATCCGAAGATGTCGATGTTGTCCCATCCCTCCTTGTTGTCGTTGCGCGGCGGGTAGTAGTTGATGCGCACCTTGTGGTAGATGTTGCCATAGAGGTCGGGCTGGTCCTCGGCGCGGCAGATGGTCTCGAGCGTGGAGAGCTTGCTGACCTCCTTGGTGTGGAAGTTGGCGGGCTCGTCGAGCACGAGGCCGTCGCGGTTGCCCAGGATATTGGTGGAGAACCAGCCGGCGAGTCCGAGGTTGCGCACCTTGAGGATCGGGGCGAATCCGCTCTTGACGAGGGTCTGTCCGGTCTTGAAGTCCTTGCCCGCGATCGGCATCTTCGTTTTCTCGGCCATCTCCCACATGGCGGGGATATCTACCGTCGTGTTGGGGGCGCCCATGATGAAGGGAGCACCCTCGGCCAGGGCCGCGTAGGCGTAGCACATGGAGGGGGCGACATGGTCGCGGTCGTCGGCCTTCATGGCCTGCTCCAGGCTGGCGAGCGTGGCGTGGTGGGCCTCGTCATAGGGCACGTAGATCTCGGTCGAAGCGGCCCAGATGACGACGACGCGGGCGCAGTCGTTCTGCTGCTTGAAGTCGCGGATGTCCTGGCGCAGGGCCTCCACCATCTCCCATCGCGTGAGTCCCTGCTTGACGTTGTCGCCCGTGATGCGCTTGGCGTAGTTGGGGTCGAAGGCGGCCTTCATGGGCACGATCTTCTCCAGCTCGTCGCGCACGGGCTCGATGTCCTTGGCCTTGAGCACCTCGGCATAGACGGCAGCCTGGTAGGCGTTCTGGGGATAGGCGTCCCACGTGCCGAAGACGATGTCGTCGAGCTTGGCCAGCGGCACGATATCGCCATAGTGCAGGTACTTCTTCTCCGCGCCACGTCCGACACGGATCTTGTCGTACTGGGTCATGGATCCCACAGGCTTGGAGAGGCCCTTGCGAACCATCAGCACTCCCGTCATAAAGGTCGTGGCGACGGCGCCGCAACCTACAACCATGATGCCGAGTTTGCCCTCGGCGGGTTTCACTTCTTGTTTCATTACTACTCTTTTATGTTAGTTCTTTTATTTGTTTGTTGTTGTTTTCTCTTCATTTTTTGGGGGCTCCAACGGGGATTTTTCCCTTGAGATCTCCCAGAGGTCTCTCTGAGGATTTTACCCTTGAGGTCTCCCTTGAGGTCTCCCTGAGGATTTCTCACTTGAGGTCTCCCTTGAGGTCTCTCGTGAGGTTTCCCTTGAGGTCTCCCTGAGGATTTTTCCCTTGAGGTTTCCCTACCCTTTCTCTTGAGGTTTCCCTCGCGACTGGGAAATGGTTCGACCTGTACGGTCGAAATTACCCTATACGCCCTGAAGGGGCAGAAGTTCCTAGCCCAGGGCATCGCCCTGGGTAATTATGAACGCCAATCTGTCGCCCTGTAAGGGCAAAAGCTTTAAAGAAGCAGGCTATAAACAATTCTTTTGCCCTTACAGGGCGTCTTGTTGATTGCTATTATACCCAGGGCGATGCCCTGGGCTAGGAGCTTCTGGGCTTTCAGCCCGCTTCAACCGTACAGTTCGAAATGGATTGCGCTTCCCTTGGGTCTCGGGGGTCCCCAACCTTTCCTCGCTTCAATTCACGGGATCGGGAGCACTTTCCTCGCCTCGATTCACGGGATCGGGAGCACTTTCCTCGCTTCGATTCACGTGAGCTGGAGCACTTTCCTCGCTTCAATTCACGGGATCGGGAGCACTCTCCTCGCTTCGATTCACGTGAGCTGGAGCAGCTGGTCGAGCGACGTGATCACGTGGGTCTCCGAGGGCGGCTCGTGCTGGTCGTTGTTCCATCCCTCGCCCTGGAGCCAGGCCGTGGCGCAACCCAGGGAGTGGGCGGGCAGGATGTCGTTCTTCAGGCTGTCGCCCACGACCATGGTCTCCTGGGGCTGGAGCCCGAGCCGATCGAGGGCGATCTCGAAGAGGCGGGGGTCGGGCTTGCGTATGCCCTCGGCGGCACTCTCCACCACGGTCTGGAAATAGGAGCCTATGCCCATCTCCTCCACCACGGCAGGCAGGTTGCCATAGAAGTTGCTCACGAGGGCCAGGGGCACGCGGGCGGCCAACTGGGCCAGCACGGGGCGGTTGGCCTCCATCTGTCGCAATACCTCGCCATAGAGGTCGAGCAGGAGGCGTTCCTCCAAGGCCCGCGTGTCGCTGTCCGAGGACAGGGCCTCGCGCTCCCGCAGACGAGCGATCTGCATCCCGATCTTCGTGGCAAGCGTCTCGCGAAAGGTCATGGTCGGGAGGATGATCCCGCCCTGGCCCAGGGCACGCTCCGTATGGACGTAGGCCTCGCGAAAGTCGTCCCACGCCACGCCTACACGACATCGCTCGTAGCCATGCCAGATGAATTTGCCCCAATGGCAGCCAGCCGTGTCGAGCGTGCCGCCATAATCGAGCAGGTATCCCTTGATCTCTCCTGTCATCTTCCTATATTTCTATATTTCCTGTATTCCAGTATTCCAGTATTCCAATATTCCAAATAGCTATAAGCTGCTTGGAGGACTTCCGTTCCAGTTGTTCCAGTTGTTCCAATTGTTCCAGTTGTTCCAGTCGTCCTAATTGCTCCTGTCGTTCCAATTGTTCCTGTCGTTCCAATCGTCCCTGTCGTCCTAATCGTATCAAACGTTTCAACGTTTCAATGTTTCAGCGCACGATTGACCCCCTCTTGGCGTCTGATAAGGCTCAGGGCGCTTGTGGCTCGCAGGGAAGGGCCTCGGTCCCCCTGGCAGTTTTTTTCTCCACGCCCTACGGCTCGATGTCGGCCCGGGTGTCGCAGGAAGCAGCCTCGTGGTCCACGAGGTCGTCGTCGGTCTCGCAGAAGCCCGGACAGGCAGTCGTGGGAGCAGCCGTTTCGAGGCAGGCGGCCATGTGGGCGCAGAGGTTCTCGTGGCGCGTGTGCATGGAGACATAGATGAGGTTATAGACCACGATCTCCATGAAGAGATAGACCCACGGGCAGTCGAGCAGGCAGGTGGCGTAGATGAGGATGGCGCGCGAGTTGAAGGTCAGGAAGTTGGTCATCCACATGAGCGGGCGGCTCCCCTGGAGGAAGGCATCCTTCCAGGGCTGCGGGGCCAAGGCGGGCGAGCCGTAGGTGGTGCGGAGACGGTCCATGAGGGCCTGAAACTGGGGCGTGCGGCGCTCCTGACTGCGGCAGTAGTTGCGGTAGTTGTAGTGGAAGGCGCGGGCCCAGAAGGCGCCACGACGGGGCAACCGGGCGAGCTCCTGGCTCTCGTGGAGGCTACTGTCGAGCTCCGACCCCTCGCGACCCTTGAGGAAGAAGAGGTGGACCTGGCGGTAGTAGTCGGCGAGGGAACTCTGGGGGGAGTGGCTCAAGAGGCCCGCCACGGCACAGGCGGCCAGGGCACAGACGCCCCAACGGGTCTCGAGACCGGGCAGGGGCTGCGGCCAAAGGCGGAAGACGAGGGCCAGATAGATAGCGAAAAACCACACGTCGCCCGCAAATCCGTCGAGACATCGGCCGATCATGGTCTTCTGACCCGTCAGGCGCGCCAACTGGCCGTCCGTGGAGTCGCAGAAGTTGGCCAGCATGAGCAGCACGACGCCCATGAGGTTGTGGAGCGTGTCCGTGTAGTGGAACATCCATCCCGCGGCCAGGCCGAGGAAGATGGAGATGATGGTGATGGTGTTGGGATGGACGCCCAGTCGCTCCCAGATGAGGGCGAAGAAGAGGCCGATGGGGCGCGTGAAATGGACGTCGAGCCATTCCTCCGTGTCCTTCGACTTCATGGATGCCTCCAGGAGGTCCTTGAAGCTGCGGTTTCCCATATTGTCTGATTTCATTCGTCGTCTGTTTTGTGATGGCTGCCCCTCGGCCCGCGGGTCTTGCATGGGGGCAGTCGTTTCATCATTTCTACGAGAGGCCGTCGGTCGCTACTTGCGACTGGCGTCTCTCCTATCTTAGGCAGGCCGTCGGTCGCTACTTGCGACTGAGGCCGCCCCTTCTGCTGCCTTGCGCACGGTCTCCATAAGCCGTCACACGGCCGGCCTCAATAGGCTGCGACACGTGCAGTTTCAATGCCGCCAAACGTACTGTCCTAATAGGAAGAACGGACGAGGCAGAAAAATATTGCACGCCTCTGAGTTTTTTCGGTCCTACAGTTCGTTGAGGGTCGATTGCTGACGTCAAGGTCTCCCATACGTCAGACTCCCGCCCGACGCATCAAGGGGCCATATACGGCAGTCTCCCGCCCGACACGTCACGGGACCACAAACGGCAGTCTCCCGCCTGACGCATCACGGCTCCATATACGGCAGCCTCTCGCCTGACACTCACGGGACCACAAACGGCAGTCTCCCGCCCGAAACTTACGGCTCCACATACGCCCCATTTTCCTTGAGCGGTTCGAGGTGGACGATGACGTGGGTGGAGGATCCGAAGGCGTGCTTGATATTCTGTTCGATGGCCGTGGCGTGGCGATGGGCCTCGTAGAGCGTCATGGCACCCGGCATGCGGACGTGCATTTCGATGGCGTAGTGGTCGCCAATGCGGCGCGTGCGGAGGTTGTGGAGTCCGCTCACGCCCGGTTCCTCGCAGACGAGGCGCGAGATCTCTTGCTCCACCTCGTCGGGCAGGCTGGCCTCCAGCAGGTCGCCGACCGACTCGCGGATGAGCCTCACGGCCTCCCAGACGATGAAGCCACTCACGGCCACGGCTGTCAGGGGGTCGAGGATGGTCCATTGGTCGCCCAGGAGGATGGCGCCGCCGATACCCACGCTCGTGCCCACGGAGGAGAGGGCGTCGGAACGATGGTGCCAGGCATTGGCCACGACTACCGACGACTGATAGCGTCGGCCCACACGGACCGTGAAGCGGTAGCACCACTCCTTGGAGACCACGCTCAGCAGGGCGGCCACGAGGGCTATCCACCCGGGCTGCGGCAGCACCACGCCATGGAGCGCGTCCCAGATCTTGCTCACGCCTTCCACACAGATCATCACGCCCACGGCCAGCAGCATGCCGCCGATCAGAGCCGTGGCGAGGGTCTCATACTTGCCGTGGCCAAAGTCGTGGCTCTTGTCCTGCGGCTTACCGCTCAACCGGATGAAGACCAACACGACAAGGTCGGTCACGAAGTCGCTCAGCGAATGGACGGCATCGGCTATCATGGCGGCGGAACCGCCCAGCACGCCTGCCACAAACTTGAAGACCAGCAGCACGCCATTGACCATGCTGCCGCCTATCGTCACGCGGTCAATGGCCTTCTGCCGTTGCCCGTCATTTTTCTCTTCCATCTCTTTTTCATTCCCCTCTTCCATCTCTTTCCTTCCTTTCTTCTCATCCCTCTCTTCCATCATTCTCTCCTTATCTATAGTGTTTTCTATCGGGCCATAGCGTTTGTTTCTATCGGGTCCTAAGACGCCAGCCCACAGAATCGATTGCGCTTCCGCACAACTTCCATTGCGCTTCCATGCAACTTCCATGCCATTTCCGCACAACTTCCACAACGCTAATGCGGGGCAAAGTTACCAATATAATTCCAAGAATGTATGGAAAATCCGATTTTTTCACCTACTTTTCGGTTTCGCCCCACTCTTTTCTCAAGCCCCATCGCCTGGAGCGGGCAAAAAACTCTTGCTTTTTCTTTGCGAACCGAAAGAAAATGTGTAATTTTGAAGCACGGAAAGCAATAATGCGTTGAAGCCGCAATCATGATAGGCCAAGAAAACGCTCCAAATAGCAACTATCAATATTGATGGCAACAAGCCGTGGGGCTTTAAAATAGAATTGGCGAAACTACGTTTTAAGAAATTACTATCATAATCATCTATTGAAAGATATTGAATATGGCAACATGGGCAAAACAAAAACTTCCACGCGAGAATGGGGAGCTGGTAGACATGCAAGTTCCAGTTCTTGTCTCTGCAAGTCGAAGTACAGACATACCAGCTTTCTATGCTGACTGGTTTTTTTATCGCCTCGACAAAGCGGGATATTCCGCATGGACCAATCCATTTAATGGAGTAAAAAGCTATGTGTCTTACAAGGACACAAGATTCATCGTCTTTTGGTCGAAGAACCCCAAGCCTTTGCTGCAATACCTGCCGATACTGGAAAAGCGTGGCATCAAATGCTATATTCAGTACTCACTAAATGATTATGAAAAAGAGGGACTAGAAAAGAACGTGCCTCTTCTAAGCCAACGTATAGATACTTTCAAACGCCTTGTTGACACCCTTGGCAAGGGGCATGTCGTCTGGCGTTTTGACCCCCTTGTGCTTACAGACCAAATAAGCATAGATTCGCTTTTGGGAAAGGTGGAGAATATCGGTAGCCAGTTGACTGGATACACGGAAAAACTTGTGTTTAGTTTCGCTGACATCCTGTCTTATCACAAGGTGCAAGCCAACCTACAAAAAGCCCATATCAATTATGTCGATTGGCAGGAAGAGCAAATGAGAGAATTCGCTCATCGACTGTCTGAACTAAATCAAAAATGGGGATACGAACTGGCTACTTGTGGCGAGAAGATAGACCTTACAGAATATGGCGTAAAGAAAAACCATTGCATAGACGACAACCTCATCATCAGATTGGCATATAATGACAAGACCTTGATGGATTATCTAAAAGTCAAATTCTTTCCTATGCCGCAGAAAAGCCTGTTTGGTGATCCCGCCCCTTTACCCGAGGAATCTATCATACTCCCAAATGGCATGTATGCGCTTCATGGCGATAACAAGGACAAGGGACAACGAGAATTCTGTGGTTGCATAAAAAGCAAAGACATAGGTGAATACAATACTTGTGTGCATGGTTGCGAATATTGCTATGCAAACGCAAGTAAGCAAGCCGCGGCAATGAATTTCAAATGTCACAAGGGCAACCCTTGGAGTGAAACAATTACAGGAAAATGAGTTACGCAGACGATATACAGAAACAATATCATTTGAGCATCAACGAGATTATCAGAATCTCTAGAAGCTACGTTCCTGATAGGTTTAAGTCGTGCCCATGGTGCTACACAGACGGCCAAGGGCGTGGACTTAATCGCGGAACTGCAGTATTGGAAACAGAAGAGCAATGTTGTGCCTATATGTCTGCGTATGGGCCTATGCATCGTCATAAGCTTATGCGTGCATTGGATGAAAATGAGTTTCCATATTCTGATTTGACTGATGGCGTTGAGATATACGATTGGGGCTGTGGACAGGGTATAGGAACGATGGCTGTAATAGAGAAGCTCCGTCAGCATAATATGCTCGGCAAACTCCGTAAAGTTGTCCTCGAAGAGCCTTCTGATGTCGCAAGAGACAGAGCTATTCTGCATGTAACAAAAGCATTAGAAGATTATCATGCTGACGTAGTTGCAGTCTCAAAGTATCTACCATCGGACTATGGAGACAATAGCAATTCTGTCACTTCTATAAATGTGGAGCAGCCAATAGCTATCCACATTTTCTCCAACATACTTGATATTGAAGCCGTGAGCTTGAAGGGTGTTTCTAAAATGATAACCTCTTCAGGTAAAAAACATATTGTACTTTGTATTGGTCCTGCAAATTGTAAGGAGAGCCGATTGTTCGCTTTTCGCAACTATTTCTTAGAAAAGCACATTCATCTCTTTACAGACTTTAGGGACACCAATTTCGGTCATCACCCTAATAAACATTCATATGGTTGCTTGATTAGTAGCTTCAGCTTTTGTCTTTCACCTGCTTCTGAAATCCTACATAAGTACAAATACTTTGCGCCTATTCAGTATTTTGCTTCTTATACAGACAAGATCACAAGCCATTCTCTTGCGCAAGGCGCATTTGAAATATTGGCTCCTTTTGATATGACTGCTCACAAGAATTTGTGTCCAGTCTATGCATTAATGAGCAACCTGATTTCACGAGGCTGTTCTACATTGGCAAGCAAGAGAGTTCTGGATTACGTGTCAGCCATGGCTGATGAGCGAAAAGCAAAGAATCTAAATGCCGTTGCGCGTATTCAGAAAACGCTTATAGAAGCTATAATTTCTGAGCGCCTTGACATCAACAAACAGGAGTGGAACATCCTCGTGATAGAGGACAATACTTCTGTAGCGAAGATCTCTATCGAGGACTTTTCGGAGACATATCACAACCTCATAGCCTTGACAAACGACTATGACGAAATGGTGTTGCCAAGATTATCCGTTAGTACCAAGAAAGATGCTTCGTCTAAAAAGAAATACGATGCTGTTATTGACGTTTCAATTGACCAGCCATGCAATGCCAAAGATGTTTCTTTCTCGGATTTTAAAGCTTCAAATGATTGTTATTTCATCGTACGTTCGTCAGAAAGAGTGTATGCAGACCGCATCCTTTACACTACCGAACGGATCAGCTATAAGCCTTTAGTTGAAAGAAATAGCCAAGGCGTATATAATAGAATCGAGGAAAATTGTTCAAAACTCAGATACTTCTTAAACCTCATCTTTAGAAAAGAAGATTTCAGGCCTGGACAATTGCCAATACTAAACAGGGCTCTCCAACTAAAGAGCGTGATCGGTTTGCTGCCGACAGGAGGCGGTAAGTCTTTGACTTATCAGCTTGCTGCTATGTTGCAACCAGCTGTTACACTTGTTGTGGACCCATTAAAAGGTTTGATGAAAGACCAATATGATGGATTGTTAAATACTGGCATAGACTGTATATCATATATCAATAGTGACATAACAAAAAACTTTAAAGAAGGAAGGAGACGTGAACTTGCGTTGACGGGGTCACAAGTTCAAATCATGTTCCTGTCACCAGAACGTTTAAGTATTCACAGATTCCGTAATGTCTTACGCTCTATGCGTGAATCCGGCGTCTATTTTGCTTATGGCGTAATAGACGAGGTGCATTGTGTCTCAGAATGGGGACATGATTTTCGACTGGCATATCTTCATCTTGGCAGAAACTTGTTCAACTATGTCCTACCCAAAAAAGTAGAAGGAAAGGATAACCACATTTCACTATTTGGCCTTACGGCAACAGCTTCGTTTGACGTCCTTGCTGACGTGCAACGCGAATTATCAGGCACCAATGCTTTTTCTTTAGAAGAAGATGCGACCGTAAGATACGAGAACACAAATCGTCTTGAACTTCAATACAACGTGGTTGAGGTTGACGCAAAAGATGCAAATAAAGCATGGGGGGTCGGAGACATAAAGGAAAAGAAACTACTCGAAGTAATAAACGATGCGACTCAAAAAATAGTCGATATACAAGATAATAGTGCCGTAAAATACATCAAAGAGCGATTCATCGAACGAGAGAATTTGATAGACCCTGCCATCGTGAATAAAATACAAGATGCAAATCTGGATGTTGATGTAGAGAATGGGTGGTACAATCAAACTAACACAGATACCGCGGGTATAGTATTTTGTATACGCGCATCGGAGAAAACGAACCTTAGCGTTCCTTCTGTGGAAGCCACCCTACGCGAGAAAGGATTAAGTAGCATATCAACATTCAAAGGAGGTGATGACACAGAGTATCAAGATGCATTTCTCAAAGGCAAAACCTGCATGATGGTTGCTACAAAGGCTTTCGGAATGGGTATAGACAAGTCTAACGTGCGAATGACATTCCACTTGAACTACCCTGGTTCTTTGGAGTCGTTTGTACAGGAAGCAGGACGTGCCGGGCGTGACAAGAAGATGGCATTAGCCACTATCATGTATTCACCAGAGAAATTTTGGGTAAAAAATGTAAAAACAGATAAATGGCAGGATTTTTCTGCCGATTACATTAATAACAAGTTCTTCTATGACAGCAATTTCCTTGGTGAAGCATTTGAATTGTATGTCATGGAACTACTTATAAATAAGCTACATGTAAAGATTAGCAATGAGGAATTCTATGGCATAGACAAACCATGTATTGCAAATTCGCAAGGTATTGTCAAGTTTATAAAGAGATATAATAAAGGGCAAATATTGACTTATTATATCTCTTACAAGGAGAACGAACAGATTCTTGATGAATACAACCAATATCTTTACGCAAATCAGATGCCTGTATTTAACACTTTGAATGCAAAAAAACTGAAAACTAATCGTGGATTTAGTTATATTCGCGACTATGGTTCTGCCGTTTATAAAGATGCGATACAGAAAGCTATTTACAGGATGTGCATTATAGGTCTGATAGATGACTTTACAGAAGACTATTCTGAACAAACATTCCGCATCACAACTGTCTGTCAAGAAGATACAGAATATTACGAGCGTCTCAGTTCGTACTATCGCAAATACTATTCTACAGAAAGGGTGGAAAGTATGATGGCAGAGGTAAGGACACTTGCCAAGACCGAAGGGGTTATTATGGCTTGTTTGAAGCATCTTACGTCTTTTATATACAAGAGTATAGCCGAGAAACGTGCGAGAGGAATCCTTGACATGGAACAGTTCTGCAACTTAGCTATCAGTTCGAAGCAGGATTGGAAGGAAACAAATGAGGAGCTCAAAGACTTCATCTTCTATTATTTCAATTCGAAATATGCACGGGAAGGATTTGTCACATACGACTCAAATTTACAAATAGATGTACCATTCTCGTTAAAAGACGACACAAGTCACAATGATCATTCAGAAGAGGAAATCACAAGTTTTGATCTTGTAAGAAAATACATGAGAGTTGTAGATACTGAAATTGTCAACCATGACTCGCAAATGGACAACATAAAACATCTCCAGGGTGCTGTTCGATTGATACGTCGAGCCATTGCAGACATGAATCCTGTATTAAACCTTCTCAATGTATTCTGCATCCTATATCTTGGGCAAGAGACCAACGAAATGTTGGAGGATGAACTCTACGATGATTACAAGGCTGTGTTTATACAATATATGGACCAGGGCAGATGGGACCTCATAGAGGAGTTCACCCAACTTCTTGTTAGGCATGAAGCCTTGAAAGACAAAGAATACATAAACAAAATCCAGTTGGCAATCCAATTGGAGGAACATGCAAAAGAAATTAGTAACTTCTATAATAAATACACAGAAATATGATAGACCAAAAAATCAACAACTCCTTAAGGGAGTTGGAACAAAGTCTAAAAAATATCGACTCTGCTCGAAAACAAGTAGAAAAAACGATAAGTTCGTATGATGGATTACAAAAGTCCACTTCTGAATATGTCGCTCAACTCGGAAACTTAACGACAAAAATGAAAGAAGTTATTAAGACTATCGGAGAAGACTATAATCAGAAAATTGCCAATCTTGAAAAAGAATGCAAGACGATAATAGAATCGGCTAATTCAGCATCTCAAAATCTATCTGATGCTACGGACTCTTTCAGCAACTCTTTGAATAAAATAGAGTCTAAATTGAAATATAGTTTGATTATAAACGTTATCTTGGCTATTGCATTGGGAGGGCTCATCATCTTTTCCGCAAAATAATGGACATTCGAGCAAGCAAGTAGTATGACAGAAAAAAACAAAGCATATTTCGTCACCTCCAAGAATTTTCATGGAGACGAAGGCTATTTCCATTGGCTGAAAGAAATTAAGAGTCGCTATCAGAACATTCGCAGCCGCGTGGCGTTACAAGCCAACTATGGAGCTCTAGAGTTCAACTGGCTCTTGGGGCGCGACATTATACAGCAAAAAGCAGAATCAAGATGGGGTGCTGGCGTTGTCAATCAACTCAGCCTCGATCTCAAAGCAGCCTTCCCCGATGTACAAGGATTCTCGGCACGAAACCTTTATTACATGAAGGAATGGTATGAATTTTATATGATAGATGAAGAGCACAAGGAAATTTTGCACCAACTAGGTGCAAAATTGCAAGAGGCTGAAAATCAGAATCCTATAAAATTGCACCAACTAGGTGCAGAAATTGCATCAGCAAACAAAATTGCTGATATTTTAGAACACAACGGCATGCTGCCCATTTTCGGAATCGTACCGTGGAAACACCATTTGGTCATCACGTCTAAATGTAAATCCATCCAAGAAGCATTCTATTATATTGCACGCATTATAAGCGAAGGACTCAGCAAACGTGAACTGGAAGACATCATAGAAGCTGATGACTTCAGCAAGCACGGCCGGGCCATCACTAATTTCTCGACCCAACTGTCTGCAGAACAAAGCCAACTTGCGATAAATGTCCTGAAAGACCCTTACCGCCTGGATTTTCTCACATTGGAAAAGGGCTATAACGAGCATGATTTGGAAAACGCAATAGCAAAAGACATTACTCGGTTTTTGCTAGAACTTGGAAGTGGCTTTACGTTCGTTGGAAGGCAGCCAGAACTCGTGGTAGGGAACGAAGGCTACTTTCCCGACTTGCTGTTCTATCACATTCGTCTTAGATGCTATGTCGTCATTGAACTGAAAGTGGTAGATTTCAAACCCGAGTTTGCTGGTAAACTCAACTTTTATGTGGCAGCCTGCAATAAGTTGCTTCGTCAACCAGAAGACAATCCCACCATTGGACTACTGCTCTGTAAGTCAAAAGACCAAACGAAAGTGGAATGGGCGTTTGACAGCATACAGAACCCTATGGGGGTAGCTACCTACGAAGGCATCAAGCTAATAGACAAACTCCCGTCGGTTGAAGATTTGAGGAAACGCCTCGATATGGTGGAAGAAGAACTTAGAGAATACAAAGAAAAAGAATCGCTTGAAAATGAAGAAAAGCATGGATCCGATCAGAAGGCCCCAAAATAACGTCTTCTTCTTGCCCGGACTATGCTTTGGACTTTAGGCTTGACCCGCGCAGGAGGTCGTTCATGCCACATTGATATGTGTCAATCCGATGACATGAAGCCTCAACGGCCGAAATGGGCAAAAAACTCTTGTTTTTTCTTTGTGAACCGAAAGAAAATGTGTAATTTTGAGGCACGGAAAGCAAAAAAGCGTTAAGGCTGGAACGAGCCGACTTGCCAAAAGCTGCCGCAAACACATAATAAACTAAACGATATGAGTTATTTAAGATTCGAGAAAGCGCTGATGACCAACTTGCAAGAGTCGCTGCCGAGGGAGGTGCTACGCACCAACCGGTCGGGAGCCTACGCCTGCTCGACTATCGTCGATTGCAACACACGCAAGTATCACGGGCTGCTCGTAGTACCGATACCCGAACTCGACGATGACAACCACGTGCTTCTCAGCTCCTTCGACCCGTCCGTCATCCAGCATGGCGTGGAATTCCAACTCGGGCTGCACAAATACAAAGGCGAGGCCTTCAGCCCCAACGGACATAAATACATCCGAGAATTCGACTGCGAGAAGGTGCCCACCACGCTCTACCGCGTGGGAGGCGTGAAGCTGCGCAAGGAACTGGTCTTCCAGCACTACGACGACCGCGTGCTCATCCGCTACACCCTCGTCGATGCCCACTCCGAGACGAAACTGCGCTTCAGGCCCTTCCTGGCCTTCAGGAGCGTGAAGCAGTTTACGCACGAGAACCCGACGGCCAGCCGCGAATACGAGGAGATCGAAAACGGCATACGCACGAGGATGTACGCGGGCTATCCTTACTTATATATGCAATTCTCGAAGAAACCCACGTTTGTCTTCCACCCCGACTGGTATCGCGACCTGGAATATCCCAAGGAGCAGGAGCGCGGATACGCCTCGCGAGAGGACCTCTACGTGCCGGGCTACTTCGAACTGCCGATCAAGAAGGGAGAGAGCATCATCTTTGCCGCATCGACCTCGAAAAGCAATACCGCCACCCTCGCACCCATCTTCGAGGAGGAGCGCGAGAAGCGCATCCCGAGAGACAACTTCGTACATTGCCTCTACAACGCCGCACACCAGTTTCTCAACCGCTCGAAAGAAGGAGAGAACTATATCCTGGCGGGATACCCGTGGTTCAAATGCCGCGGACGCGACACCTTTATCGCTCTGCCCGGACTGACGCTCCCAGGCGGCGAGCGCGGACGCTTTGAGGAGGTGATGGAGACGGCGGCCAAGGGGCTGCGCCAGCTCATGACGGGCCAGCCGATGACGGTCAGCATCTACGAGATGGAGAAGCCCGACGTGGGACTCTGGGCCGTATGGACCATCCAGCAGTATGCCAAGGCCGTGGGACGCGAGCGAGCCCACAAGCTCTACGGAAGCTTGGCGGGCGAACTGGTGGACTACGTCATCCGGGGAGGCCATCCCAACCTGCGCCTCGACGACAACGGACTCCTCTATGCCGAGGGGCGCGAGGAGCCGATCACCTGGATGAACTCCACGGCCAACGGCCAGCCCGTCGTGCCACGCACGGGCTATATCGTCGAGATCAACGCCCTATGGTACAACGCCCTGCGGTTCGTGGCCTCCATGAAACGGGAGTTTGGCGACGCAGGCGAGGCCGACCGACTGGACCAATTGGCAGACCAGACGAAGGGGGCCTTTGTCGAGACCTTCCTCAACGAGTATGGCTATCTCTACGACTATGTCGATGGGGCCATGACGGACTGGAGCGTGAGACCGAACATGATCTTTGCCGCGGCCTTCGACTACTCGCCCCTCGACGAGCGACAGAAGAAGGGCATCGTCGATATCTGCACGCGCGAACTGCTCACGCCCAAGGGACTGCGGACGCTCTCGCCCAAGAGCGGGGGATACAACCCGATGTATGTCGGACCGCAGACGCAGAGGGACTACGCCTACCATCAGGGCACGGCATGGCCCTGGCTGGCGGGATTCTACATCGAGGCCTGTCTGAAACTCTACAAGCGGTCGCGCATCAGCTTCGTGGAGCGACAGATGGCGGGCTACGAGGACCAGGTGCTCCAACATTGCGTGGGCACGCTACCCGAACTCTTCGACGGCAACCCGCCCTTCAAGGGACGAGGGGGCATCTCCTTCGCCATGAACGTGGGAGAGGTGCTGCGCGCCAACGAATTGCTCGAAAAGTATAAGTACGCTAAGTAAGAAACAAGGAAGGCTCAATATAAGAATATGAAGGTATTAATGTTTGGATGGGAGTATCCTCCCCACGTCTATGGCGGACTGGCGACGGCCAACTTCGGCATCACGGAGGGACTCCACGCGCAGGGCGACGTCGATATCACGCTCTGCCTGCCGCATCCCTTTGGCGACGAGGACCAGTCCTACTGCCGTATCGTGGCCATGAACCGCGTGCCGATCGTATGGCGCGACGTGGACTATGGCTTCGTGGAGCAGAGGCTCGGCGGACTGATGACGCCCGACTACTACTACCGGCTGCGCGACCATCTCTATGCCGACTTCGGCCACATGAACGTCAACGAACTGGGAGCCCTGGAGTTTGCGGGCGGATACCCGGCCAACCTCCACGAGGAGATCAACAACTACTCCATCATAGCGGGGGTCGTGGCAAGGACCGAGGAATTCGACATCATCCACGCCCACGACTGGCTCACCTTCCCGGCTGGCATCCACGCCAAGCAGGTGAGCGGAAAGCCGCTCTGCATACACGTCCACGCCACCGACTTCGACCGGTCGCGCGGACAGGTCAACCCCACGGTCTATGCGATAGAGAAGGACGGCATGGACAACGCCGACTGCATCATGTGCGTGAGCGAACTGACGCGGCAGACGGTCATCAACCAGTATCACCAGGACCCGCGCAAGGTCTTCACGGTCCACAACGCGGTCTATCCGCTCAAGCCGGAGGTGGCGGCCCTGCCAAGGCCCGACCATCGGGGCAAGGAGAAGATCGTGACGTTCCTCGGACGCATCACCATGCAGAAGGGACCGGAATATTTCGTCGAGGCGGCCAGCCTGGTGCTCCATCGCACGAGCGACATCCGATTCTGCATGGCGGGATCGGGAGACATGATGAACCAAATGATCTATCTCGCGGCAGAACGGGGCATCTCGGACCGATTCCATTTCCCGGGATTCATGCGCGGAAACCAGGTCTATGAGTGTCTGAAGGACTCGGACGTCTATGTCATGCCCTCGGTATCGGAACCCTTTGGCATATCGCCCCTGGAGGCCATGCAATGTGGCACGCCATCGATCATCTCCTACCAAAGCGGATGCGCCGAGATACTGACCAACTGCATCAAGGTGGACTACTGGGACACGCAGGCCCTGGCAGACGCCATCTATAGCATCTGCAACAACGACAGCCTCTTCGACTATCTCTCCAAGGAGGGCAAGCGCGAGGTGGATCAAATCACATGGGAGAAAGTGGGCGCATGGATACGCCAACTCTATAGGCAGACACTCGGCTGGCAATAAGGCGGAGACCGCGAATGGGGGAAACGCCTTGACAGAAGGAGGAGGCCTCATCCACAGAAGCCATCGACAGCAGAAGACCCTCGACAGCAATGGGGGCTCATACCAATCAAACAAAATAAATAAAAATCAGAGATGAAAACTATTTGCTTATATTTCGAGATACATCAGATCGTACACCTCAAGCGCTACCGCTTCTTCGACATCGGAGCCGACCACTACTACTACGACGACTACGAGAACGAGCGAAGCATAGCCGATATCGTGGACCGAAGCTACATGCCCGCGCTCAACACGATCGGGGAGATGATCAAGGAGCATGGCGACTACTTCAAGGTGGCGTTCTCGCTCTCGGGCGTGGGTATGGAGCAACTGGAGCTCCATGCGCCAAAGGTGCTCGACAAACTGCAGGAGCTCAACCAGACGGGCTGCGTGGAGTTTCTGGCCGAGCCCTACTCCCACGGTCTCTCCTCGCTCAAGGACGAGCAGGTCTTCCGCGACGAGGTGAAGTTGCAGGCGGAGAAGATCAAGGAGTATTTCGGACAGGAACCGAAGATCTTCCGCAACTCGGGCCTCATCTACAAGGACGAGATCGGAGAGGTCGTGGCCGACATGGGATTCAAGGGACTACTCACGGAGGGTGCGCAGCACGTGCTGGGATGGAAGAGTCCGCACTATCTCTACCATTGCGCGCTCAACCCCAACCTCAAGTTGCTCCTGAGAGACTACACGCTCTCCGACGACATTGCCCTCCGATTCAGCAACTCCGACTGGGAGGAGTATCCGCTCTTTGCCGACAACTATATCGACAAGATCGCCAAACTGCCCGAGGAGGAGCAACTGGTCAATATCTTCATGAACCTATCGGCCATCGGCATCTCGCAACCGCTCTCCAGCGGCATCCTGGAGTTTCTGCGCGCCCTCCCCGAGTGTGCCCGCAAGCGGGGCATCACGTTCTCCACGCCCACGGAGGTCTGCATGAAACTCAAGAGCATGGGCGAGGCCAACGTGCCCGTGGCGCTCTCGTGGATGGACGAGGAGCGGGACGTCAGCACATGGCTCGGCAACCCCATGCAGCAGGAGGCGGTCAACAAACTCTATAGCGTGGCGGAGCGCGTACGCATCATCGACGACCCGGCCCTCAACCTCGACTGGATGTATCTGCAGGCGTCCAACAACTTCCGCATGATGTCCACCAAGCAGTCGAACGTGGGCGTGGAAAGGGGCATCTTCTCCTCGCCCTTCGATGCCTTCTCCAACTATATGAACATCCTGGGCGACTTCCTCAGTCGCGTGCGCCAGCTCTACCCGGAGTCGATCGAGGACGACGAGCTCAACTCCCTCCTCACGACCATCCGCAACCAAAGCGACGAAATCGAACTGAAGGGCAAAGAGGCTTCGCGCCTGCAGGCCCGCGTCGAAAAACTCGAGTCGGAGAACAGTAAGCTCCACGACCAAATCGACCAGCTGGAGGAAGAAGTCAAGAGCCCTGCCAAGGAGACGGCCAAAGGTTCGCGCAAGGGTGCTACCAAGGGCGCTTGCAAGGAGAGCACAAAGGCCTCCAAGGAGACGAAGCCGAAGGCTGCTCCCAAGACCGCTCGTCGCAGTCCGCGCAAGAAGGCGACGGAATAAACAGAATAAAAGTGATATAACCGCAGACGTTCTCTCCACTATATATATAGCATGGCGAGAAAACGTGATATAAAAAGAAACGCTTCGCCAGGACAATCAGCAGGAAAGTCCAAGGCGAAGCGTTCCATTTCATGGTACCCTTTCTCGCCATGGCATAACTCGAGCTCGGTTCTGCGCATGGCTTATCGAAAGCGTTGTGTTTTGTTGTTTACCTTGCAGCAAGACAGCTCAAGCGAAAGGTTGCAACTTGTTGTAAAAGTTGTATTGGTTGTTTTCCCTACTCGGCAGTCTGTATTGAAACGACACAAACGACCCTATCGCTCCACGGTCCGCACGCCATTGACGAAGGATCGGGCGTCCATGCGCTTCTTGCCCGAGAGTTGCACCTCGAGGAGTTCGAGCTGGAGGTCGGTAGCGTTGGCATAGATGTGGCCCTTTTCGAGAACGAAGGTGCCAGGGGCGCCAGTAGCCGGACGGGCGGTAGGAGCGGCCTTGTAGATCTTGAGCGTGGTGGTCGGCTTGCCATCCACGGAGACGGTAGTCCACGATCCGGGCACGGGACTCAGACCGCGGATGAAGTCGTGGAGCTGCTTGGCCGTCTGCTGCCATTGGATCTCGCAAGTCTCCTTGAAGATCTTGGGGGCCGGCTTAAGATCGCCCAACTGAGCCTCATCAATGATCTGCTGCTGGTCCTTGCTCGGAATATTGCCGTCATGGACCAGCATCAGGTCGATAGTCTCCAGGGCCAGTCCAGCCCCGAGGTTCATCAGTCCGTCATAGACATACTCCACGTCGGCATCGGCCGGGATGGGGAACGGCTTCTGGAGGATAATGCGGCCCGTATCGACATCCTTGTCGAGGAAGAAGGTTGTCACGCCCGTCTCGGTCTCGCCATTGATGACGGCCCAGTTGATGGGGGCTGCGCCACGATACTGGGGAAGGAGGGCCGCATGGACGTTAAACGTGCCAAAGCGGGGCATATCCCAGATAATCTCGGGCAGGAGACGGAAGGCCACGACCACCTGGAGGTCGGCCTCATAGGCCCGAAGCGCCTCCACAAATTCGGGGTCCTTCATCTTCACGGGCTGGAGGACGGGGATATTGTGCTCCTGGGCATAGACCTTGACGGCAGGGGGCTGGAGGCGGTCCTGATGGCGGCCCACGGGTTTGTCGGGCTGCGTGACCACGGCCACGACCTGATAGCCATTCTCTACCAAAGCACGAAGGGAAGCCACGGCAAACTCGGGCGTTCCCATGAATATAATCTTTAAGTCTTTCTTTTCCATTTCTTATGATTCCTTTTTCTTTTCGTTGGACGGGGGCGGCCAAAGCCTTACGACCCACGGGAGGGTCCGAAGATTGTGGAGGAGGAGACCGGCCAGGCTATCGAGAACGCCACGATGAAGCGTGCGGCGAAGCTGGGGTGGCTATAATGCTGCCAGCCAAAAAGTCAGACCTACACCCACGGCGACCGCGGCTATCCCGATGAGCAGTAGCAGTCCGTTGAGCGTGTTGTAGCCGACGACGCATAGGATGATACCCACGATGAGCAGTATCCATCCTGCTATTGTGATACACCCGTCCATTTTTGTCGGTTCGCTACTGTAATAATATTTTCTTCTACTACTCATACTCTCATTCGCTTTTACTTAGTAGCTCAAAAACGCAGCAAGCTTACTCCGTGCTATAGTCGTGGATGACCTGCCGATACATAGTGTACATGCGCGTGCGGGAGATGTAGCCGACCAGATGGCCCTCCACGCTCAGCACGGGCAGGTAGTCGGCGCCCGTCTTGTCAAACGTCCGCATGACGCGCTCCATGGAGTCGGTAGCGGCAAGCGTGGCAGGCGGCAGGGTCATGAGCTGGCGTACCGTGAAGCGATGGTAGAGCTCGGTACGAAAGATGACGTTGCGCACCTTCGTCAGGTCGATCTCTCCCAGGAGGTTGTCGTTGTCGTCGGTCACGGGCAGGTAGTTGTGGCGATTGCTACTGATGGCGAGCACCAGTTTGCCCATCTCCATATCGGGCCGCACGGAGGTATAGTCGCGCTCGATGATGCTATCCATGCTCATCAAGGTCAGGACCGAGTGGTCCGTATGGTGGGTGAGCAGTTTGCCCTCGCGGGCCAGTCGGAGCGCATAGATGCTATGGCTCACGAAGATGGAGATCGTGAGGTAGGCACTCACGGCCACGACGATGAGCGGGATGAAGAGGCTGTAGCCACCCGTCAGTTCGGCGATGAGGAAGATGCCCGTCAGGGGGGCGTGCATGACAGCCGCCATCACACCCGCCATGCCATAGAGCGTAAAATTCTTCTCGGGCACATAGACCCCGAGCTCATACTGATTCCACAGGCGCGCGAAGAGGAAGCCGAAGGATCCGCCGATGAAGAGCGAGGGGGCAAAGGTACCACCACAACCACCCGCGCCATTGGTGGCACTCGTGGCAAAGACCTTCGTGATGACCACCAGGGCCACATAGAGGACGAGATACTCGCCCTTGCCCGCGAAGAGCGACTCCTGCATGACGGTATCCCAGTCGGTCTCGGTCTTGCCCTCGATGAAGACGGCCAGGGTGTCGTAGCCCTCGCCATAGAGCGACGGAAAGAGGAAGATGAGCGTGCTCAAGGTGAGACCTCCTATGAGGAGCTTGACGTAGGGCCGCTTGGCCAGTCGCGCGTAGCCGTCCTCACACCACGACATCGTGCGCATGAAGTAGATGGAGACGAAGCCACAGCCCACACCCAGGAGGATGGTGGCTGGCAGACGGTCGAGTTGGAAGATGTCGTCGGTATGGAAATTGAACATCGAGGCCTCGCCCGTGAAGAGGTAGGAGAAGCAGGTGGCCGTGACCGAGGAGATGAGGATGGGCAGGAGCGAGGCCATGGTCAGATCGACCATCAGGATCTCGATCGTGAAGACCAGTCCCGCTATCGGGGCCTTGAAAATGCCTGCCACGGCTGCCGAGGCGCCACAACCCACGAGGAGCATCAGCCGCTTGCGCTCCAAATGGAAGAGCTGGCCGAGGTTGGAGCCAATGGCCGATCCCGTCAGGACGATCGGGGCCTCGGCTCCCACGGATCCACCAAAGCCGATCGTGATGGCCGAAGCCACGACCGACGACCAGGTATTGTGGGGCTTGAGGTGGCTCTTCTTCGTCGCGATGGCATAGAGCACGCGCGTGATGCCGTGGGAGATGTTGTCTCTCACGACATATTTGATGAAGAGGGAGGTCAGCCAGACGCCAATGATCGGATAGACCAGGTAGAGCCTGTTGATGCCCGTGATGCTGAAGCCCGAGGTGATCAGCAGTTTGATCTGATGGATGATGAAGTGGAGCACCCAGGCTGATACTGCCGCCAAGAATCCTATGACAAAGGCGAGCAGCAACAGAAACTGGCGGTCGGAGACGTGCTTGCTCCGCCATCGGTCGATGCGCAATATGAGGGATTGGGTTTCCTTGACCGTCTTGTTCGGTCCTTTGAGGATGTCCATTGACTTGCTTATTTCCTATGCTTGCTTTCTATGCTTACTTATTCCTATGCTTGCTTATCCTATGCTTGCTTATTTTCTGATGACCGTCACCACGCCATCGGCCGTCAGCTTGATGATGCTCGAGGGCTTGTGGGGCTTGTGCTCCTGCCGTCTGGTCTCGCAGACATAATCGACGGCCTCGAGGATGGCGGGGTCGATGTCGCGGTAGTTTTGTGCCGTCGGCATCCCGCTAATGTTGGCCGAGGTACTCACGATAGCCTTCTGCATGCGGTAGCAAAGGGCCTTGGAGAAGGCCTCGTTGGTGATGCGGATGCCCACAGACCCGTCCTCGGAGATGAGGTTGGGGGCGAGGTTGACGGCATGGTCGAGGACCAAGGTAGTCGGACGGTCGGTCGTGGCGTCTATCAAGTCCCAGGCCACGGCAGGCACTTGGCGTACATAGCGTTGGAGGCGGTCGTCGCTATCGACCAGACAAATGAGGGCCTTGGCGTCGTCTCTCTGCTTGATACGATAGACGCGGGCCACGGCCTCGGCATTGGTGGCGTCGCAGCCGATACCCCATACCGTGTCGGTCGGATAGAGGATCACCCCACCCTTGCGCATACATTCTACTGCATTTCTGATATCTTCTTCTTGTTTCATTTTCTTCGTTTACTTCTGTTGTCTTCTTTGACTTCTATTGCCTTCTGTTGTCTTTGTTGTCTTCAGTTGTCTTGATGGCGGACCCGGTCGCGTCTGCCGACGGGGGCAAGCAGCTTTTGACTTAGTAAATGCGCACCCGGTCGCCCACACGCACTTTGTAGTCGCGCGAGGCAAGTTGCGGATTCATCCGTTTCAGTCGCTTGAGCTGGATGCCAAACATCTGGGAGACCTGATAGAAACTGGTGCCGTCCTTGACTTGGTAGTACGGCTGCTTCTTGTAGCGCGACTTCGGGGCGCGCTTCTGCTTCTTGGAGAGCCAGACCACCTCGCCAGCCTTCAACTTCGCTTTCACCTCGCGGTCGTTGAACTTCGCCAGATGGCGCGCGCGGATATCCATCTCCTTGCCGATAGAGGCGTAAGTGTCGCCCTCGCGGGCCACGACATAGAAGTTGTCGTTATACTTCAGGATGCGATGGACATTGACCTGGCTAAAGTCAGGCTTGTTGATGGGGTTGCCCTGCGTCACGGCCAAGTCGCAGTTGGGATCGTGGCGGACGATAGGGCTGGCCTTGTCGTGCTCGTAGAGGCGGTAGGCTTCGATGATGTCAATCAGCCGGTAGGCATACTTGGGGTTGGTGGCGTAGCCCGCACGCTTCAGTCCGTGGGCCCATCCCTTGTAGTCGGTCTTGTCCAAAGTGAAGAGGCTCTTGTAGTGGGCCCGGTTGGCAAGAAACTTGCTATGGTCCTCGTAGCTCTCCAGGGGAGAATCATAGACGCGGAACAACTCGCCCCTGCGGTCGTCGTCATGGCGCATGGTCCGGCCTCCCCAGCCGTGGCTCTTGATGCCAAAGTGGTTGTTGCCCTTCGTGGCAAGCTCGCTCGTGCCGGCTCCGCTCTCCAGCAGCCCTTGGGCCAGGGTGATGCTGGCAGGGATGCCGTATTTGTGCATCTCGACGATGGCGATGTCCTTGTATCGGTCGATGTAGTCTTGCCATCTTTGGTTCCATCTGATCTGAGCCTGGAGGGGCAAACAGAATCCTATCAGCAAGAGAAGCGTGAATAGTGAGAGTCGTTTCATATAGCCCGAAAAGTATTTTGCCCGCAAATTTACTAAATTCTTTCTATTTGCGGACGGGTTGGTCTCATTTTTTTTCATTACTTTTGCACACATGAAGATTACACTCGCCATTGGATCCAATATTCTACAGCAGAAAAACATAGACGAAGCGCAGTCGCGGTTGCGCCATCTGCTGCCCGGAATCGTCTTTGGAGAAGCGGTTTGGACGACGCCCATCGGCATCCAGTCCGACCGTTTCCTCAACCTCCTGGCCTATGCCGACACCCCGCTTTCGCTCGACCATCTGCAGGAGGAACTCAAGGCCATCGAGCGCGAGATGGGCGACAGTCATGAGAACCACCAACAGGGCCACGTGATCATAGACCTCGACGTGGCGGAATATGACGGGAGGACCGTCAAGGAGGTGGTATGGATCAAAGGAGTCCAACAGGCACAACAGTTAGCAATAAGAACAAACAGAAGCAATATAAACAAACAGAAATAAAAAAAACAAACAGTTAGCAATACAATCAACATGAAGAAAATCCTATCATTCGTTTTCCTTCTGCTTTGCTGCTCGTCTGTCTTCGCACAGCAATTTGACAGCTATTTCACGGATGCCACACTTCGCATCGACTACATCTTTGCGGGCAACTCCAAGCAGCAATGGATCGCACTCGACCAACTCAACCGCATCCCGCGATGGTATGGCAAACGCCAGCACCTGGCCGAACTCCCCGTGGAGGGCAATGGCCAAATTACCGTCCGCGACCATCGCTCGGGCGCGATCGTCTATCGCAACTCCTTCTCCACGCTCTTCCAGGAGTGGCTCTCCTATCCGGAGGCCGAGACGACGACACGATCCTTTGAGAACGTATTCCTCATCCCCTATCCGAAGGATACGGTCGATGTGACGGTAGAACTGAAGAACAACCGACGCGAGGTGACGGCCTCCATGACGCATACGGTCGTGCCTACCGACATTCTCATCCGCCATATTGGCGAGAATAGCGTCACGCCTTATGTCACGCTCCAGCAGGCACGCGACACCTCCCGTTGCATCCATATCGCCTTCCTGGCAGAGGGCTACAAGCAGGAGGAGATGGCTACCTTCGAGGCCGACTGCCGGACGGCTACCGAGGCGCTCTTCGCCCACGAACCGTTCAAGTCGATGCGCGACCGCTTCAATGTCGTGGCCGTAGAGGCTCCCTCCCAGGAGAGCGGCACCTCGGAGCCGGGCAAGGGAGTGTGGAAGGACACACCCCTGAGAAGCCATTTCGACACGTTCTATAGCGACCGCTACCTGACAACGCTCCATCTGAAGGCGCTCCACGACTGCCTTGCGGGCACGCCCTACGAGCACATCATCGTGTTGGTGAACACGGAAAACTATGGTGGTGGCGGCATCCTCAATAGCTACAACCTCGCCATGGCCCACCACAAGGCCTTCAAGCCCGTGGTAGTCCATGAGTTTGGCCACTCGTTTGCCGGCCTTGCCGACGAGTATGCCTATGAGGCGGAACAGATTCCGATGTACCCGCACGATATCGAGCCGTGGGAACCGAACATCACAACACAGGTCAACTTCCACAACAAGTGGGAGAACCTCATCGGCAAAGAGGAGGGCGTCGGCCTCTACGAGGGTGCCGGCTACTCGCTGAAGGGTGTGTGGCGCGGATGCAAGGACTGCCGTATGCGCACGAATGAGCATCCGGTATTCTGCCCGGTATGCCAGCAGGCGCTCACCCGACTGATCAATTTCTATACAGAATGAGACTAAGGAGGCTTCTCCTTATCCTATTATGCTTCGTCTCCGTGTCGGCCTTTTCGCAAGGCAAGAAGGCTGACACGGAGGCTTTGGGGCGTGCCCTGGAGTATTTCCAGTCGCAGAAATACCACGAGGCACTCCTCATCTTCCAACGACTCGACCAGTCGTATAAGCTCAACGCACGCTACAAAGCGTATATCGGACTATGCTACTACTACGACTGGGACTACAAAAAGGCGACAGAATATTTCGATACCTTCCTGCCCAAGCTCGACATGCTGGCTCCCGAGGAGCGGGCACTCTACTATTATGCGGACGGGGAGAGCCACTTTCAGTTGGGCCACTACGACCAGGCGATCCTCCTCTTCCAGTCTGTGCTCGCCCTTTGCCACGACCGCGACAAGGGCGACAGTTGGTTTCGGATCGGCTTCTGCTATTACTTTCTCCAGCAGCCGGCCTTGGCCCAGGGTTGCTTCCTCGTAGCCGAATACTACTATGCCACGTTTCGCAACTCTCCCGACCTGCAAGCGCGACGCCAGCAGATGGCACACATGATGCGAGGCTTGCGGCCCGAGATCGTCCTCAAGCCCCTGCCAAAGACTTTCTCCCTACCCCAGCCTGTGTCGCCTACCGACTATCTCAAGACCGAGGCCGACACATTATCTACCGTTTCTATCATCAAGCCTCATCTTCCACAAACAGAGCCACAACCTCCCGTAAGCGAACCAAAACCGCAACAGGAAGAACCACAACAGGAGGAAAACCCTCAACAGAAGGAAAAGCAACAGGCAGAAAAGCAACCACAAGCAGAAAAGCCACAACAGGCAGAGCCTCAACAGGTAGAAAAGCCACAACAGACAGAGCTACAACAGGAGCAAAAGTATCAACAAAAGAAACAAAAGGCAATAGACTAAGCCTCCCTTCATAGACCGACCGCTTCCCCCCACACACACGTTATACAAAAAAGACAAGCCCTTGCACACTCCTTAATTAAAAGGGAGGCACAAGGGCTTATGCTTGTCGTTCCCGCAAAAGGGGAACGGGATGGTTGTTCGGTCGTTACTTCACGGGATTGTTCTCCGCAAAGATGGCCATACGCTCCTCGAGGGCAGCATACTGCTCGTCGCGGATGAAGGACGTGCAGACGCGGAGGCCCTCCTGTTCGCTACCAGTAGTGACAAGGCAGATGGCAGAGACTCCATAATACATGAGCTCGTGTGCCAACTCGCCACTCGTCATGCCCGGATAGCCGATCGTGAAGTAGAATCCGTCGGCAATAGGCTGGTCGAGATCCTTGTCATAGACGATATAGAAGTTATGACGCGTGAAAATCTCCTTCAACTTGTGGGCACGGTCGCCATAGATCTTGATCTCACTACGGAAGTCGAACTTGCCCTCGGCAGCAGCCTTCAGCATGGCAGCCATGGCATACTGGGCACTATGGCTCGTACCAGAGGAGAGCGCATAGAGCATACGAGTAGAGAAGACGGGGCCGAAAGGCAGTCCCTCGTAGCGCTCGGCCAGGTCGTGGTAGTGGCGATGGAAGAGCTTGTCGCTAATGCATGTCACGCCAATACGCTCGCCAGCATAGCTGAACGCCTTGGATCCGCTAATGAGCAGGATATAGTTGTCCGTATAGTTGGCTACCGACGGCTGGTAGGGCTTCTGGAAAGGACGGATGTCACGACGGAAGTCCATGGCGAAATAAGCCAGGTCCTCCATGATGATGCAGTCGTACTTCGTGGCCAAAGAGCCGATCGTGCGCAACTCGTCGTCCGTCATGCAAATCCACGAGGGGTTGTTGGGGTTGGAATAGACGATGGCGCAGATGTTGCCATTGGTAAGGTAGCTCTCCAGTTTCGGACCGAGCTTCTCGCCACGGAAGTTATAGACATCAAAGGTCTCATACTTCGTGCCCTGCACCTGGAGCTGCATCTTCTGCACGGGGAATCCCGGGTCGATGAAGAGGACGGTATCCTTCTTCTTGTCGGCCTGAGAGCAGGTGAGGAAAGAAGCGAACGTGCCCTGCATGGAACCGCAGACAGGCACGCAGCCCTCGGGATTGATATCGACGCCGATGAAGGCCTTGACAAACTCCGAGGCAGCCTCCTTCAGAGCGGGGAGACCCTGGATGTCGGGATAGCTGTGGGCGATACCGTCCTGCAGCGACTTGATCTGCGCGTCCACGCCTACCTGGGCGGCGGGAAGACCGGGAATGCCCATCTCCATCTTGATGAACTCGACACCACTCTCCTTCTCGGCATGGGCAGCCACACCCTTCACCTCGCGGATCGTCGCCTTGGCGAAGTCCTGTATGCCATGCTCGCGGATGGTGTTGTCAATCAACTCCTTGTTGATGGGTGTCGGTCTCATTTCTGCGCCTCCTTTCCCAGCTCAAGGGCCTTGAAGTTGTCCTCGATGACGCGCTCACCCTTGCGGCCGAAGATGACGCGGATGGCGTCCTTCAGCTTGTCAAACTCGATACCCAAAGCCTTCTGGGCAGCTCCGAGCAGGATCATATTGGCCGAACGGGGAATGTTGTTCTCCTTGGCCACCTCCTCGATGTTGATGCGGATGACGTTGTCCAATTTGGCATAGTCGGCATCGATGACGGCCATGTCGGGATAGTTGGGGATATTGACGAAAGGCGTGCTGGAGGTGATGATCCAGCCGCCCTTCTTCAGATAGGGCAAGTAGCGGAGGGCCTCCATCGGCTCCATGGAGATGATGACGTCGGCCTGACCCTTGGCGATACGGTCGCTATTGATGGGGTCGGAGCTGAGACGGAGATTGCTCTGCACGTCGCCACCACGCTGGGACATACCGTGCACCTCTGCCTGCTTGATATAAAGGTTCTCGTTCATGGCCGCCTGGCCGATGACCGTGGCAATGGAGAGGATACCTTGTCCACCCACGCCACAAAGGATAATATCTGTCTTCATTGGTTTTGAATGCTATTTGGTTGTTGTTTGTCAGAAGGGGTCGCGGGACACTCTCAGGCGTCCGCGACACCCCATAAAACCTGTTCTTCCTCCTCGCTTACTTCTGTTCAGCGGCCTTCTTGGCCTCGGCAGCCTTCTTCTGCTTGAGGTGACGCTGCAACGTGTTCATGCACTCGCGGCGCGGGATGATGACGGAAGTGCCGTGATACTCGATCTCCTCGCGGATGGTCTTGGTGATCTCGGGCATGTTCTTCGGAAGCGGAGTGACGACCTTCAGGTGGTCCTCGCTCACGCCCAGACCACGGCAGATAGCCTCAAACTTGTTGGTACCGGCACTATCCTGACCACCCGTCATGGCGGTCGTGAGGTTGTCGGAGAGGATCACGACGATGTCGGAGTTCTCGTTGACCGCGTCGAGCAAGCCCGTCATGCCGCTATGGGTGAACGTAGAGTCGCCGATGACAGCCACGGCCGGCCATTGGCCAGCGTCGGCAGCACCCTTGGCCATGCCGATAGAGGCACCCATGTCCACGCAAGAGTGGATGGCCTTGAACGGGGGAAGGAAGCCGAGCGTGTAGCAGCCGATATCGCCAAAGACGCGGGCGTTGGGATACTCCTTCAAGACCTCGTTGAGGGCGGTATAGACGTCACGATGACCGCAACCCTTGCAGAACTGCGGCGGACGGCTGGCCAAGTCGGGGCACGGCTCATACTCCTCGCCAGAGGGCAGACCGAGAGCCTGCTTCAGCTCGTCGGGAGACAACTCACCCGTGCGCGGCAGCTCGCCCGTGAGGCGACCCTTGATGACGGCATTGCCATCCATGACGCCACGCACCTGCTCCTCAATGAAGGGCTGGCCCTCCTCGACGATCAGGACGGAGTCGCACTCGGCAGTCATGCGGCGCACCAACTCCTTCGGCAACGGATACTGAGAGACCTTCAGGACGGGATAAGGCACGCCATCGGGATAGCACTCGTTGAGGTAGTTGAAAGCAATACCGCTCGTGATGATACCCAGCGAGTGGTCCTTGCCGTCGATATACTTATTGAACGGGCTCTCCACGGCATCCTGCTCCAACTGAGCCTGCTGGCCTGTGACAACCACGTTGCGCTTGCGGGCAAAGGCGGGAAGCAACACCCAGTCGCTGGCCTTGGCCTCATAGTTCAGGGGGTTCTGCTCACGCGGCGTCTCCGTGATATTGACCACGGCACGCGAGTGGGCCATACGCGTGGTGACGCGCATCAGCACGGGCAGGTGCATCTTCTCCGAATAGTCGTAGGCCACGGCCATCATGTCGTAAGCCTCCTGCTGGTTGCTCGGCTCGAAAGTCGGGATCATGGCAAACTTGCCATAGAAGCGCGTGTCCTGCTCGTCCTGTGAGGAGTGCATAGAGGGGTCGTCGGCCACCAAGATGACGATACCACCATTGGCGCCTGTGATGGCGGAGTTGACAAACGGGTCGGCAGCCACGTTCAAACCCACATGCTTCATGCAGACCAACGCACGCTTGCCCATATAAGACATACCCAGAGCCTGCTCCATAGCCGTCTTCTCGTTGGTTGCCCAACGACGATGGACGTTGCGGTCCTTCGCAAGCTGAGAATTCTGGATGTACTCTGTGATCTCGGTAGAGGGAGTGCCTGGGTAGGCATAGACACCACTCAGTCCGGCATCCAATGCTCCTTGGGCGATAGCCTCGTCGCCTAAAAGTAGTTTTTTCATCTGATTTCGGTTTTTATAAATATTTAATTCTGTTCCTTACTAAATTAGGAGAAGCCAGGCTCCGCAAGCGGGCCGACCTTCTCCTAATCTATATTCACTCGTTTAAAGATTCTCGCAGAACCACTCTGCTACCTGGCGCAGCAAATGATTGCGGGTGTTGCCACCATAGATGCTATGATTGCGGTTGGTATAAATGTTCTCTTTGAAGTCCTTGTCCGCCTGCACAAGTGCCTCGGAATACTCGAAGACATTCTGCGGATGGACGTTGTCGTCGGCCAAGCCGTGGCAGAGCAGCAGACGGCCGTGGAGGTTCTTGGCGCGTACTAACGGATTGAGCGCATAGCCCGTGGGGTTCTCCTGCGGCGTTCTCATGAAGCGCTCGGTATAGATGCTATCGTAGAAGCGCCAGTTGGTGGGCGGAGCGATCGACACGCCAGCCTTGAAGACCGGACGTCCCTCGCTCATGCTCATCAGGGTGCAGAAGCCACCATAGCTCCATCCCCAGATGCCGATACGCGAGGCGTCGATGTAGTCCTGCTTGCCAAGCCAGATGGCTGCCTCCACCTGGTCCTTTGACTCCAGGTCGCCGATGTTCAGGTAGGTGCACTTCTCAAACTCGGCACCACGTCCGCCCGTTCCGCGACCATCAACACTCACGATGATGTAACCCTTCTGGGTGAGGTAGTAGTCGAAGAGACCACCATTGCCCATCGAGCCGATGCTCCAGCTGTCCGTCACCTGCTGGCTGCCGGGACCGCTATACTGGTGCATGATGACCGGGTATTTCTTGGTAGGATCGAAGTTGGCAGGCTTGATCATCCAGCCATTGAGGGAGACACCCTCGGAAGTAGTGAAGGTGAAGAACTCCTTTTTGGTCGGCTCAAACTGGGCCAAATCCTGCGTGAGCTTGTCGTTGTTGAGCACCTCGCGTACCACCTTGCCCTTGCGGTCCATGATCGTATAGACATAGGGGTGGTTGGCGTCGCTCCAGCAGTTGAGGAAGTAGCGGTAGTCGCCCGAGAAGGTGGCATCGTTCCATCCTTCCGTGCCCGCGAGGGCGGTCACGCGGCCCTTCTTGTCGGCCACGTAGATCTCGCGCTGCATGGGCGAGCGGCGAGCAGCCTGGAAGTAAGTGTTGCCCGTGGCGGCATCATAACCGTAGATAGCCGTCACGTCGTAGTCACCCTTTTCAATCTGGCGCAGGAGTTTTCCCTCCTTATTATAAAGGTAGAGGTGCAGATGGCCGTCGCGGTCGGAAGGCACGAGGATGTAGTCCTTCATGATGGCAATATCGCCCATGGCCTCGCTCTTGACATACTTCTCCACGCTCTCCTCCAGCAAGAGGCTCGTCTCGCCCGTCGTGGTGTTGGCGTTGTAGAGTCGGAGGCAATCCTGGTGGCGGTTCATCGTGTAGAGGATGATGCGGCCTGCGTCGGCCGTCGTCTTGATGCGGGGGATGTATCCATCAGCATCCAGCGGCAGATTGTACTGCTTCGTGCTACCATTGTCGAGGTTATAGACCCAAGCCGTGACCTTGGAGTTGTCCTCTCCCGGCTTCGGATACTTATAGCTATACTCGCCCGGATAGACCTTATACTGCTCGTTGGTCGGATACATGCCGGCAAATATCTGGAGCGAATAGGTCTTCACCCCACTCTCGTCGTAGCGGATCCAGCTCAGCGTGCGGCTGTCTGCGCTCCATGCGATGGCGTTGTTGAATCCAAACTCCTCCTCGTTCACCCAGTCGGGGATACCGTTGATGACCTCGTTGAACTTGCCATCGGTTGTGACCTGGCGCTCCGTCGTGCCATCGGTAATGAAGATGTTGTTCTTTCTCACGAAGGCGATCTTCTTACCATCAGGCGAGAAGGTCGGGATCTGCTGGGCTCCGTTCTTCGAGAGCTTGCGAAGCTCCTTGCTCTGGATGTCATAGACATAGAAGTCGGCAGTATAGGAGCGACGGTAGATAGCCCGGTAGTTGGTCTCGATGAGCAGATGCTGTCCGTCGTCGGCCATCTGGTAGCCGTCGAAACCCTTGATCTGCTCGCCCTTCGTATCGTCGAGATCGAAGAGCACACCCGTCTCCTGACCTGTGACGAAGGAGTACTTCACCACCTTCTTGCGGTCGGCAGAGATTTGTGCATACTCGGAAGTACCCTTGATTGGACGCACGCCAGAGATTCTCTTGGCGACGTACTTCCAGCCCGTGACATCTTTCAACGAAAGAGGCTCCCCGGCAAGCACCTGTACTGCTGTCGAGAGCAAGAGAGCACACGCGATAAAAATGCTTTTCATCTTGTTCTTTAAATCTGTTCGAGTTTGGGTGGAGGCTTTCCGGCCTACCACTTGTTCATATTTTCTTTCCCGTGATGGGTTTCGTTTTGCCACCAGTTCCCGACAAAGCGGGGCCTTTAGTTATTTTCCGCAAAGGTAGGGATAATTATCTAAACTTGCAAAATATTTAGGAAATATTAGCGCAAGCCGCTATATGGTAACGAGCACACCTTGAGCCCAAACCATGTATCATGGGTCGAAAGCTCGTCAAAAGAGGGAGAAACGGCTATTTGCCGACCTTAAACTGACTGAAATCAGTCATTTCGATCAGCTCCAAATAGGACGAATGGGGATGATGGCGCATATAGTGCTCGATGGCGCAGACATACTTCGTCTTGTAGAAGCGGATGCCCATCAGCTGGTTGACCACCCATTGGAGCTTGGCCATGTGGAGGTCGCGCTCGATCTGCGGGCGCATCTCAAACTTGTCGATCTGAAACTCGCTCAGCAAGAAGAAGGTGAGGCAGTCTGGCAGGATGTTCTGGCGGTTCATCTGGCGGCGTTGCTGCTCCGAGTAGTAGCGCTTATAGACTGGGTAGTTCTCACCCAGATACTTGTCGAGCGAGATACCGATCATGCCGTTGCCCACAACCACGCTTTGGTCCAAAGCAGAGATCTGCGTATAGATGCGGGGCACACGGATATCAGGGAATGCCTTCTTGAGTCGCGTGAAAGCGTGGCTGAAACCCGTATTCAGATCGTCGATGTCGGCATACTCGGCCTCCACGTCAGCAATGATACTCTGCAGGATCGTGTCCTGGTAGAACTTGAGCAACTTTGAATTGATGCTGGGGTCGGTGGCGTCGCCTACCTTCACGACATCCTCGATGAGCGTGCGCGTCTCGATAGGATACTCCGTGTTCATCTCCTGCAATGCCGAGAAGTCGCCCGTGGTGAGGTAGCGATACTCCAACTGGTCGTAGCGTGCGATGCTCACCAAGGGTTGCGTAGCAGCAGAGTCCTCGGGCATCAGCTTAAACTGACACCCGACACACGCTACCAGCAGCGACATCATTATATAAACTATTTTCTTAGACAATGCAATTTCCTTTCTTCAACACCTATATAACGCTGCAAATGTACTAAAAATTATTTAGACCACCAAATATTACGCTAAAATATGTTTAATTTTCCTTATTTTTGCAATTCAAAAGGGATATAGGGGCGATCGAGGGCAGACAAAAGGGCCTCGCCAGACGATCCGCGATCCATGCAGAGGCAGACGCAGCCACGGGACCAGTTTCCTCCTCCCTGGTCCCCAAATCGTCTCCCATGCACATTTTCTCCTTATTATAGTAGGTATTTGAATATCTTTTTCGTACTTTTGCAAACAGTAAACAATTACCTACACAAATATGAAACTTCTACGATTAGCAGTATTCTGGCTTTGTGCTACCTGCTCCCTGGCCGCCATGGGGCAGCGATACACGCAGTATGTCAATCCGCTGATAGGCACGGGCGGCCACGGCCACGTGTTCCTGGGTGCCAATGTTCCCTTCGGCTATGTGCAGTTGGGTCCGACCGAGCCCACCCGGGGATGGGACTGGTGCTCGGGCTACCATGCCAGCGACACCATCATCGTCGGCTTCGGCCACCAGCACCTCTCGGGCACGGGTATCGGCGAACTGGGCGACGTGGCCTTCCTGCCCGTGAGCTGCTGCAAGCAGACCGAGGTGAAGTTTGCCCACGAGAGCGAGAATGTCGCCCCGGGCTACTATAGCGTGAAACTGAAAGACCCCAACGTGCTGGTGGAACTGACCGCCACGCAGCGGGCGGGATTTCAACGCTACACCACGGGAGCCAACGTGCGACGGGGCATGGTGCGCCTCGACCTTCACCAGGGCATCGGATGGGACAAGATGTCGAAGGCCAAGTATCGCCAGGTCGATGACCGCACGGTCTGTGGCTACCGCGAATCGACTGGATGGGCGCGCCACCAATATACGTTCTTCTATGCGGAGTTCAACAAGCCCATCAAACTGAAGCGCGACCAAGACTCGATCGTCGTCTTCACCTATGAGCCCGACAGCACGCCATTGCTCATCAAGACGGGTCTCTCGGCCGTGAGCGAGGACAACGCCCGCGAGAACCTCCACAAGGAGATACCGGGCTGGGACTTCAATGCCGTCGTTCGCCAGGCCGACGAGGCTTGGGAGAAGCAGCTTTCCCGCGTGCAGATCAAGACCGACGACGAGGATGCGCGCACGATATTCTATACCGCGCTCTACCATACGATGACCGCCCCGTCCGTCTTCTGCGACGTCAACGGCCAGTACCGTGGCGCCGACCTGCAGGTACACGAGGGCCAATTCACCAACTATACGACCTTCTCGCTTTGGGACACCTACCGTGCGGCCCATCCCTTGATGACCATCCTGCATCCCGAGATGCTTGCCGACATAGGCGAGACCTTCGTCAACATCTACCAGCAGCAAGGCAAGCTCCCCGTGTGGCACCTCATGGGCAATGAGACCAATTGCATGATTGGCAACCCTGGCGTGCCCGTGCTCGCCGACCTCGTCCTCAAGGGCTTTATTGCTGACAAGCGAGGGGCCTACGAGGCGATGAAGGCATCGGCCATGCTCGACGAGCGTGGCATGGCGTCGCTGAAGCGCAACAACTACGTCGCCTTCGACGAGGACCCGGAGAACGAGACGGTTGCCAAGACGCTCGAATATGCGCTTGCCGACGCTTGTATCGCCCAGGTGGCAAAGTCGTTGGGCGAGAAAAAGGACTACCAGTACTTCCTCCATCGCAGCCAGTCGTACCGCAACGTCTTTGACAAGCGGGTGGGCTTCATGCGCGGCCGCGACTCGAAAGGCAACTGGCGCGAGCCGTTCAATCCCTTCCATGCTGTCCATCGCATGGACGACTATACCGAGGGCAACGCTTGGCAATACACATGGCTCGTGCCCCACGACGTGCACGGACTGATCGACTGCTTTGGCGGCGAGAAGCCCTTCGTCACCAAACTCGACTCGCTCTTCTTCGTCACGGGCGACATGGGTGCGGAGGCTTCCCCCGACATCTCGGGCCTCATCGGGCAGTATGCCCACGGCAACGAGCCGAGCCACCACGTCCTCTATATGTACAACTATGCGGGTGAGCCCTGGAAGGGACAAAAGCTCATCCGCCAGGTCTTCGACGAGATGTACAAGAATGCCGAGGACGGACTCTCGGGCAATGAGGACGTAGGCCAGATGTCGGCCTGGTACGTCATCTCTACGCTTGGCCTCTACCAGGTGGAGCCGGCCGGAGGCAAGTATGTCTTCGGATCGCCGCTCTTCGACGAGGCGACCGTGCAGCTCCCCGAGGGCAAGACCTTCACGGTAAAGGCGCTCGACAACTCGCCCGAGAACGTGTATGTGCAGAGCGTGCGCTGGAACGGCAAGCCCTACACGAAGTCCTACCTATATTATAAAGACATCATGGGCGGCGGCACCCTGGAGTTCACCATGGGTCCGAACCCCTCGAAGTTTGGAACAGCTAAGAAGGACAGACCATGACCGACGAGAGAAACATACCAAGTAGGAAGGTGAGCCCCGTAGCCTGGGTGCCCACCCTCTACTTCGCCATGGGCATGCCCTTTGTGGTTCTGAACATGGTCTGCACGCTCATGTACAAAGGCATGGGGGTGAGCGACGCGCAAATAGCCTTCTGGACCTCGCTCATCATGCTGCCGTGGACGCTGAAACCTCTGTGGAGTCCGTTCCTGGAGATGTACAAGACGAAGAAGTTCTTCGTTGTCCTGACCCAATTGGTCTCCGGCATCGGCTTCGCCTTGGTGGCCTTCGCGCTCCACCTGCCCGACTTCTTCGCCATCACGATTGCCATCCTGGCAGTCATAGCACTAAGCGGGGCTACTCACGACATCGCCGCCGACGGCACCTACATGAGCGTCCTCTCCAAGGAGGAGCAGGCCAAATGGATCGGCTGGCAGGGAGCGTTCTACAATATCGCCAAGATTGCCGCCACGGGTGGCCTCGTCTATCTGGCGGGCGTCTTCATCAAGCACTTCGGGGTGACTACCGCCTGGATGGTGATCATGCTCATCATCGCCGTCATCATGTGCGCCCTGGGCCTCTACCACATCTTCATCCTCCCCGCCACGTCCAATGCCACCAGCGCGGAGGACAAAAACCTGGGGGAGGCCCTGCGCGAGCTGTGGAGCGTCTTTGCCGACTTCTTCAAGAAGAAGCATATCGTCTATTACCTGTTCTTCATCATCCTCTATCGCTTCTGCGAGGGATTCGTGATGAAGATCGTACCTCTCTTCCTCAAGGCACCACGCACGGAGCAGGGCCTGGGACTGAGCGAGCAGGAGATCGGCCTCTGCTACGGCACGTTCGGAGCAGCAGCCTTCGTCATCGGAAGCATCCTGGCGGGCTACTATATCGCCCACCGCGGACTGCAGAAGAGTCTCTTCCAACTCGCCCTGGTGTTCAACCTGCCCTTCGTGGCCTACACTTTCCTCGCCATCTACCAGCCGACGAGCGTCGTGCTTATTGGATCGGCCATCACGCTGGAATACTTCGGCTATGGATTCGGCTTTGTCGGACTGACGCTCTTCATGATGCAGCAGATAGCGCCGGGCAAGCACCAGATGAGCCACTACGCCTTTGCCTCGGGCATCATGAACCTGGGCGTCATGCTTCCAGGCATGCTCAGCGGCTACCTCAGCGATGCCCTGGGCTACCGCACCTTCTTCCTCGTAGTGCTCCTGTGCGCCATCCCCGCGCTCCTCATCACCTGGTTCGTGCCGTTCACCTATCCTGAGCCCAAGAAATAAGAGGGAAAACGTGGGTGCGCCATCCTCCTTTTGGACAACGGGTGCGCCCTCCTCTCATAGTCGCCAACAACAACTGACCAATAACAAACAAGAAGAATATGAGCAAACTCATCATCGAGGGCAACGCCCTCCCCAATATGCCGTGGCAAGACCGCCCCGCCGACAGCAACGCCCCCATGTGGCGCTATTCGGAGAACCCGATCATCCCGCGCGACTTGCTCCCCACGAGCAATAGTATCTTCAATTCTGCCGTCGTACCTTTCGGCAATCGCTTCGCGGGCGTGTTCCGTTGCGACGACACCAACCGCCGCATGGTGCTCCACGTGGGCTTCTCCGACGACGGCCTCCATTGGGACATCGACCCCAACCCGCTCCGCTTCGAGTGTGAGGACAAAGAGATAGGCGAGTGGGTCTATGGCTACGACCCGCGCGTCACCTTCATCGAAGACCGCTACTACGTCACCTGGTGCAACGGCTATCATGGCCCGACCATCGGCGTGGCGTGGACGAAGGACTTCAAGACGTTCCACCAACTGGAGAACGCCTTCCTGCCCTACAACCGCAACGGCGTGCTCTTCCCCCGAAAGATCAACGGTCGCTTTGCGATGCTCTCCCGCCCGTCCGACACGGGACACACGCCTTTTGGCGACATCTTCTATAGCGAGTCGCCCGACATGGAGTTTTGGGGTCGTCACCGCCACGTGATGGCTCCCGCAGCCTTCGAGAAGAGCGCATGGCAATGCATGAAGATTGGTGCAGGTCCCATCCCCATCGAGACGAGCGAGGGATGGCTCTTGTTCTACCATGGCGTGCTCCATAGCTGCAATGGCTACGTCTATAGTTTCGGCACGGCGCTCCTCGACCGCGACGAGCCCTGGAAGCCTATCTACCGAAGTGGCCCCTACCTCATCTCGCCGCAGAAACTCTACGAGTGTGTGGGCGACGTGCCCAACGTCTGCTTCCCCTGTGCCGAGCTCCACGACCCTGCCACAGGACGCGTGGCGGTCTATTACGGTTGCGCCGATACCGTGACGGGCATCGCCTTCGGCTACATCCCCGAAATCCTGGAGTGGACGCGCAAGACGAGCATCATCTGATATACTATATATATAAGGTATAATGCATGGACCGGGACTTTTTCTGATGATTCTCAGAAAGGGTCTCGGTCTGTTCTTTGAAAGGGCGATCCCCAAAAGCGCAAAACACCCCAACGCGCAGACTTCTCAGAAAAAACTCGGATTTCCATCAAGCATGGGATCCTTCGCATCCCGAAGCGATCCCGAAAGCATCCCGAAGGAATAGGCACAAAAAAAGCGACCCAACAAGGAGTCGCTCGAAACTTATAAAGAAGTCGGGATGACTGGACTCGAACCAGCGACCACCGGTCCCCCAGACCGGCATTCTAAACCTACTGAACTACATCCCGTTTTCTGTTTAGCGGGTGCAAAAGTACTAAGATTTTTGAAACCAGCAAAACTTTTCGGGCTTTTTTTGCCGTTTCGCCCTAAAAATAGTACCTTTGCGGGTGAGTAAGGACCCAAACAAGGCTTAAAATGCATTACATCATAGATTCTCCCCATGTTCTCCAAGCGGATGTCAACTTGCCCGCTTCGAAGAGTATCAGCAACCGCGCCCTCATCATCCAGGCACTGACGCCTGGCGCGCCGACACCGTTCAATCTGTCCGACTGCGATGACACCCGGGTGCTCAAGGACGCCTTGCGCCTCCTCCCCTCCCACATCGATATTGGACCGGCAGGTACGGCAATGCGCTTCCTCACCGCCTACCTGGCCATCACGCCCGGAGAGCACACCCTCACCGGTTCGGAGCGGATGCGCCAGCGCCCCATCGGCCAACTGGTCGATGCGCTCCGGTTGCTTGGTGCCGAGATCGCCTATGAGGGCGAGGAGGGCTTCCCCCCGCTGAGAATTACCGGCAAGCCCATCATGGGTGGCAAGATAGAGATGGCGGGCGACATCAGTTCACAGTTCGTCACGGCCCTGCTGCTCATCGCCCCTGTCATGGAGAAGGGACTTACCCTCCATCTGCAGGGCCGCATCATCTCCCGTCCCTATATCGACATGACGCTCCAGGTGATGCGAAGCTATGGCGCGGACGTGGAGTGGATGGACCAAAGTGCCATCACGGTACGCCCACGCCCCTACCAGCCCACGGAATATACGGTAGAGAACGATTGGACCTCGGCCTCCTATTGGTATGAACTGATGGCTCTCTTTGGCCGAGACGACACCTCCGTGCGCCTCAACGGACTCCTCGCCCACTCTCCACAGGGCGACGCGGCAGTCAAGTACATCTTCAGTCTGCTGGGCATCCGCACCACCCTCTCCAAGGAGAAGGAGGGAAGACTGGAGACGGCAGACCTGCATTACCGCAGGATGCGACTGCCTCTCCTCGAATACGACTTCACTGGTCAGCCCGACCTGGCACAGTCCGTGGTGGCTACCTGCGTGGCTTTGGGCACCCACTTCCGCTTCACGGGCCTTTCGACGCTCCGCATCAAGGAGACCGACCGTCTCGCAGCCATCGTCAGCGAGATGCGGAAGCTCGGCTACGACCTCCAGGCGACCGACGAGGACGCGCTGATATGGAACGGCGCACAATGCCAGCCCGACACCTTCCCCGTCATCGACACCCACAAGGACCACCGCATGGCCATGGCCTTCGCCCCCTTGGCCATCCGCTTTCCGGGACTTCGCATCCACCATCCCGAGGTAGTGTCGAAGTCCTACCCCAGCTATTGGGACGAGCTGGAGCGGGCCGGATTCACCATCACCCCCGCCCAGCCATCCTAAACACCTGCCTATCATGGACCTACTACTCATCACCCTCGGATCGCTGGCCCTTCTGGCCCTCGTCGCCGCCCTCGTCTCCAAACTCACCAAGGGCAGCAACGATGCCGTCCAGCCGACCCATGGCGACTGTTCCACCTGTAGCGGCGAGGACGACCGTTGCGAACAGGTGTGCTATATGGAGGCCGCCACCCGCGACATCGAGTATTATGACGACGAGGAACTCGACCAGTACAAGGGGCGCCCGTCCGATAGTTACAACGACGACGAGGTGCAACACTTCGCCGACGTGCTCTTCTCCCTGCGTCCCGAAGACGCGAGAGGATGGGCACGGAGCCTCAGCCTCCGCGAGATCAACCTGCCCGACGCGCTCAAGGACGACCTCTTTGCACTCATCGAAGGATGAAATATCGCAAGAAAAAGGCAATAAAACGACCCGTAAAAGAGTTTATTAAGCGTGAAGAAGAATTATACGCTATATAGTATCGGCGCACTACTGACCATCATCGTCGTGGTCCTTAGTGGCTGCTCGACCCAGAAGAACACCGCCAAGACCCGTTGGTGGCGGGCGTTCAATGCACGCTATAATACCTATTATAATGGCAAACTGGCCTACATCGATGCCTGCCTGGAAAAGGAGAAAGGCAACAAGGACAACTTCACGGAGATGCTCCCGCTCTACACGGTGGGCAACAAAGGCAGCCGCGAACTGGGCAAGGGCAACTACGACCGGGCGATAGAGAAGTCGAAGAAGGCCATCGCACGCAACAGCATCAAGCGCAAGCCCGAATGGAACAAGTCGAGACGCAAGACGGAGAAGGACATCGAGTGGCTCAGCCGCAAAGAGTACAACCCCTTCCTTTGGAAAGCATGGATGCTCATGGGCCGCTCCCAGTTTCACAAGGGATCATTTGACGAGGCCGCGGCGACCTTCGCCTACATGTCGAGAATCTACAAGACGCAGCCCGCCATCTACGGCAAGGCGCGGGCATGGCTTGCCAAATGCTACATCGAGCAGGACTGGCTCTATGATGCCGAGGACGTGATCCGCAACATGCAGCGCGACAGCATCGACTGGAGGGCCGCCAAGGAGTGGGACTATACCTTTGCTGACTACTATATCCACACGGGTGAACTGGAGAAGGCCGTCCCCTACCTGCGCAAGGTCATCAAGCACGAGATGAGAAAGAAGCAGAAAGCGCGCGAATGGTATCTGATGGGACAGATCCAGGCGGCCTTGGGCCATCATACTGAAGCGTACAAGGCGTTTCGCAAGGTCGTCGCCCAGAACCCTCCCTACGAGTTGGAATTCAACGCCCGCATCGCCATGACGGAGGTGATGGCGAAGGGAAAGGCGAAGCAGATGATCGGCAAACTGCGCCGCATGGCTGCCTCGGACAAGAACAAGGAATACCTCGACCAGGTATATTACGCCATGGGCAATATCTACCTGGCACAGCAAGACACCATGAAGGCCATCGACGCCTACGAGAAGGGCAACACCAAGGCCACGCGTAGTGGCGTGGAGAAGGGAGTGCTGCTGCTCCACCTCGGCGACCTCTACTGGGAGATGCAGAAGTATAGCGACGCCCGTCGCTGCTATGGCGAGGCCATCGGCCTGCTCGACAAAGACCGCAAAGACTACGAGGCGCTTTCGGAACGTTCGAAGGTGCTCGACAAATTGGTGCCATATACTGACGCCATCCACCTCCAGGACTCCTTGCAGTATCTTGCCCAATGTCCGGAGGCGGAGCGCAATGCGGCCATCGACCGCGTGATCGACGCCCTGAAGAAGAAGGAGAAGGAGGAGAGAGACCGACTGGCGGAGCAAGAGGCAGCCCAGCGACAGGGTGAGGGTCAGAACATGGAGACCAACCGTGGTCGCATGCCCAACCCTGCACAGGACAACAACCGCGATGCCGTCTGGTATTTCTATAATGTACAGGCGGTCTCCCAAGGTAAATCACAGTTTGAGCGACTTTGGGGCAAGCGCGAGAATGCCGACGACTGGCAGCGCAACAACAAGACCGTCGTCGGCAGCATTGGCTCGGGTATCGACGAGGAGGAACTGACCGACGAGCAGCGCGACTCCATCGAGGCGGCAGAACTGGCCCAGGACTCGCTGCAGCAAGTGGCCGACAGCGCCCAGAACGATCCGCACAAGCGGGAGTACTACCTGGCACAGATACCCTTCACGCCCGAACAGCTTGCCGCCAGCAACCTGCTGCTGGAGGACGGTCTGCACCACGCTGGCGTCATCTTCAAGGACGAGTTGGACAACCTGCCCTTGGCCGAGAAGCACCTGCGCAGACTGACGGACCACTACCGCGACTACGAGCATATCGACGAGACGTATTATCATCTCTTCCTGCTCTACTCCCGGCTCAAGCAGCCTGCCACGGCCGAGAACTATGTCGATAGCCTCAAGGCGCGGTTCCCCGACAGTCAATGGACGACGCTGCTCACAGACCCATACTTTGTGGAGAACGCAAAGTTTGGCAAGCATATCGAAGACTCACTCTATGCGGCCACCTACGAGGCGTTCAAGAAGGATCGCTTCGACGAAGTGGCTGCCAACGCCAGCGTCAGCGAGACGCGATTCCCATTGGGTGCGAACCGCGACAAATTCCTGTTCATCAGCGGACTGAGCCGTCTCAACGACGGCGACGCCGAGGGATGTGTCAGCAATATGAAGCAGGTCGTGGAGAAATATCCGCGCAGCCGCATCAGCGAGATGGCGGGCATGATCGTCAATGGCGTTAACCAGGGCAAGCAACTCCACGGCGGCAAGTTCGACTTAGGCGACATCTGGACGCGACGGGCCATCGTGCTCAACGATAGCGACAGCATCAAGCAGGTGAAGTTCACGCCCGATCGCGACATCGACTTCGTCTTCATGCTTGTCTATAGCCCCGACTCTCTCAATGAGAACAAACTGCTCTTCGAGATGGCGCGGTTCAACTTCACCAACTTCCTCGTGCGCAATTTTGAAATTCAGATCGAGGAAGTGGGGGGCATGAGACAGATGCGTCTCACAGGATTCCTCAACTTCGAGGAGGCCTACGAGTATGCGCGTCAGCTCTTCGCCAACCAGGCCGTCGTACGACAGACCAACGGCAAGGCGGTACCGATCATCATTAGTGCGAAAAATGAGGAGTTGATCGGCAAGCCGTTCAGCTATAAGGACTACGAGGACTTCTATGCCCAGAACTTCAACAAGGTGGAACTGCCGAAGCGCAATACGCTCTTTGAGCCTGCGAACCTCAACGAACCGCGAGAGCCGGAGAAGGTACAACCCATCGGCATTCCCGAAGTGGACAACCAGCCCGTGACCAGCGAGGCGGACGAAGACGAGGAGACTCTGGAGGTGGAAGACGACACGCAGTTCATTCCCATCGAGGAACCGTCGCAAGTGGTGACGGACACCACGGCCACAGAACCTGCCAAGGAGGACGAGCCGCAAGCCGATGCGCCTCAGAAGGAACCAGAGGCTAAGGACGCTCCCACGGAGCCACAGTCCGAGACTGCCCCGCAAGGCGGCAACGAGGGCGGCAGTACGAATGAGGGTGAACCCAAGGAACCAGCCATGGAGACGCCCCAGGAAGACGCCAAAGATATAAACGCCCCCGAGGGTAAACCCACGGAGCAACCGAAGGAACCAGCAAAGGAACCAGCGAAGGAGCAGCCTTCGGCAGCCTCCAAGGATCAACCCAAGGAGCCTCAACCAGAGGACAACGAGGGCACGACCATTGCCGTGGATCCGACGGGCGACCAACCGGCAGAGACCGACAACCAGGGCGACCTGATAGAGATCGCCCCCGAGGACGAACCGGCCAAGCCAGCCACCCAGCAGCCGGAGGAGGGCACCATCGTCATCCCCGACGAGCCAGAGACACCTCCCGCTCCTGCGGTTCAGCCACCAAGTTCCTCCACGCCGAAGACTGAGAAGCCTCAGCAGGATCGGCCTGCCGCACAGCCGCAGAAGCCCGTGCAGGACCAGCCGCAAGGCAAGGAAGACGACGAGGATGAACCCGAGTTCTTCTTTGAGGGCGACACGCCGTCCAGTCCGACGAATAGCGAGGACAAGGAGACACTCGACGATGGCCTCGACGACGAGTATTACGAGTTGGATGGTTTCTAAGTATCCACCCGACTACTACTGAGTTCACCCCCAGGACTTCGCCACGAGGGTCCGAAGACCAAGCAGCGCTTCATGACAAGGAGTGTCCAAACAGTATCAGGCCCCCATGGCGAGGGACAAAAAATGATAGGAGAAAAGACAATGAACAATAATAACGGATTGCTTTTATGGGTCGATGACGAGATAGAGCTGCTGAAGGCCTACATCATCTTCCTCGAAAAGAAAGGCTACGTGGTCGTGACCGTCAGCAACGGAGCCGACGCCATCGACCAATGCCGCGCGCAGACCTTCGACCTGGTGCTCCTCGACGAGCAGATGCCGGGTCTGTCAGGTCTCGAGACGCTCCAGCGCATCAAAGAGATACAACCTGCCACGCCCATCGTCATGGTGACGAAGAGCGAGGAGGAGAACATCATGGAGCAGGCGATAGGATCAAAGATCGCCGACTACCTCATCAAGCCCGTCAATCCCAGTCAGATTCTTCTGACGCTCAAGAAGAACATCCACAGAAAGGAGATCGTCACCGAGGTGACGCAGACAGGCTACCAACAGGACTACCAGCAGATCTCCATGCAGATCAGCGACAGTCGTTCCTTTGCCGACTGGGCCGAGGTCTATAAGCGGCTGGTGCGCTGGGAACTGGAACTGAGCAGCACGGAGAGCAATATGACGGACATGCTGAAGATGCAAAAGGAGGAGGCCAATATCGGGTTTGCCAAATACATCCAGCAGAACTACCTCGACTGGGTAGCCCCTCAGCAGCCAGCCCGCACAGACCGGTTTCAACTGCGTGGCCGCAAGGAGGAGAAGCCGGGTGCGTCGCGCCCCACGATGAGTCCCGACCTCTTCAAGCAGTTTGTCTTTCCAAGCATCGACCGTGGCGAGAAGGTCTTCCTGATCGTCATCGACAACTTCCGCTTCGACCAGTGGCGCGTGCTCTCCAGCGAGGTGGCCGACCTCTTCGACATCGACGAGCAAGTCTATCTCAGCATCCTTCCCACCGCCACGCAGTATGCCCGCAACGCCATCTTCAGCGGGCTGATGCCTCAACAGATAGCCGAGATGTTTCCAGAGCTGTGGGTCGATGAGGACGAGGAGGAGGGTAAGAACCTCAACGAGAAACCGCTCATCCAGACGCAAATCGACCGCTACCGCCGCCACGACAAGTTCTCTTACCACAAGATCAACGACTCGGCCGATTCGGACAAGTATCTCTCTCAGTTCAACAACCTCTACCAGAACGACTTCAACGTGCTGGTCATCAACTTCATCGACATTCTCTCCCATGCACGCACGGAGATGAAGATGATACGCGAATTGGCCAACAACGAGAGCGCCTACCGCAGTATCACCCGCTCCTGGTTCCGCCACTCGGTACTGACCGACCTCCTGCGCCTGCTCTCGCAGAGCGACTACAAGGTCATCATCACCACCGACCATGGCAGCATCCGCACCACGAAGCCCGTGAAGATCGTCGGCGACCGCAACACCAACACCAACCTGCGCTACAAGTTGGGCAAGAACCTGAGCTACCACGGCAAGGACCTCTTCGTCATCAAGAATCCACACCAGGCTCAGCTCCCCGCCCCCAACCTCAGCACGGCCTATGTGTTTGCCACGGGCGACGCCTTCTTTGCCTACCCCAACAATTACAACTACTACGTGTCTTATTATAAGGACACATTCCAGCATGGCGGCATCTCGATGGAGGAGATGATCGTGCCCCTCATCACCCTGACGCCACGAAAACGATAATAGACAAAAACAAAGAAAGGAAAAGCAATATGAAGAAAGTGTATTTTGAACTCGAAAGCCTCGACAAGATCCACGAGGCCGCCCGCTACTTCCTCAACGCCGTGGGCGACGCCAACATCTTTGCCATCGACGGAGACATGGGGGTAGGCAAGACCACCTTCATCAAAGCCGTCTGCGAGGAACTGGGCGTCAAGGATGTCATCACCTCCCCCACCTTCTCATTGGTCAACGAATATACCGATGGCAAGGGTGAGCCGGTTTATCACTTCGACTTCTACCGCATCAAGAAGATAGCGGAGGTCTTCGACATAGGCGTAGAGCAATATTTTGACAGCGGGCACTACTGCTTCATCGAATGGCCGGATATCGTGGAATTCTTCCTGCCCGACGATGCGGTCCACCTTGAAATATATGAGCAGGAAGATGGTGCACGCCGCTTTATCATCAAGTGGTACTTTGTCGATTAGCAAGAGGTCAGAAGCCCCCTCGTCACTCATCTCAACCTCACAGGCCCGCCGAAAAGAAACTTTTGGCGGGCTTCGTTATTTTTCCTTGCCATATATTTGCGCAACTCGGCTTTTTTTTGTTACTTTGCAAATCAAAGGAATAATAACTAACGTACAGGAATTATGGAAGAGACACAACTGCTTTGTGGTCTGAAGCGCGAGGACTTTCAGACCACCATCGACGGCAAGAAGACCGATTTATATGTGCTCCGCAACAGTCAGGGCAACGAGGTGGCACTCACCAACTACGGAGGCGCCGTAGTAGCCATCATGATGCCGGACAAAGAGGGCAAGCACGCCAACATTATTCAGGGACACGACAGCATCAAGGGAGTCATGGAGTCTCCCGAGCCTTATCTCTCTACCCTCGTGGGACGCTACGCCAACCGCATCGCGCGCGGACGCTTCCAGCTCCACGGCAAGGAGTATAGTCTCGCCATCAACAACGGTCCCAACTGCCTCCACGGCGGCAAGCAGGGATTCAACGCCAAGGTATGGGACGCCACGCAGGTGAATCCTCACGCCGTGGTCATGAAATACACCAGTCCCTATGGCGAGGAGGGCTTCTCGGGTGAGGTAGTCGTCTGGGTGGCCTTCACTCTGACCGACGCTGACGAACTGGTTATCAAGTATCGCGCCACAACCAACAAGAAGACCGTCATCAACCTCACCCACCATGGTTTCTTCTCCCTCGCTGGCATCGCCAATCCTACCCCCACGATCGACAACGTCCTTTTGGAGGTCAACGCCGACCACTATCTGCCCATCGACGACACTTCCATCCCCACGGGCGAGATACGCCGGGTGGAAGGCACGCCCTTCGACTTCCGCACGATGAAGCCTGTGGCACAGGACATCGAGGCTGACGACGAGCAGCTGCGCCATGGAGCGGGCTACGACCATTGCTTTGTCCTCAACAAGCACGAGGAGGGTGAGCTGACGCTTGCCGCCCGCGTGAAAGAGCCGACCAGCGGACGTACCATGACCGTCTATACCACCGAGCCGGGCGTACAACTCTATACGGACAACTGGGCCGACGGCTACCAGGGACAGCACGGAGCCACCTTCCCGCGTCGAAGCGCCATCTGCCTGGAGTGCCAGCACTTCCCCGACAGTCCCAACCATCCCTACTTCCCATCGGTAGTGCTCAACCCGGGTGAGGAATACACCCAGAAGACCATCTACCAGTTTGGCGTAGAGAAGTAAAGCATTCCCCACAGCCACCCAGGAGCCACCCCATCCCAAACGGCCGTGATACCGCGGCCCATCCACCAAAGAAAGAAAACAAAACAACAACACCGAAATGGAAAATTCCTCTAAAAAACAAGGAAATATCATCGCCATCCTGGCGATGGTCTTCCTGTTCGCCATGATTGCCTTCGTGACCAACCTCTGCTCGCCCATGGCCGTCATTCTCAAAAACAACTTCAACGTCTCCGAGTTTCTCTCGCAGGTGGGCAACTATGGCAACTTTGGCGCCTACTTAGTCATGGGTGTCCCCGCAGGTCTGCTCATCACAAAATTCGGCTACAAGAAGACGGCCTTGATGGCCCTTATCGTCGGCATTGTCGGTCTGCTTCTCCAGTGGGTCAGTGGGTCTGCCGGCTTCGTGGTTTATCTCATCGGCGCCTTCATTTCCGGCCTCTGCATGTGCATGCTCAACACCGTGGTCAATCCGATGCTCAACCTCCTCGGCGGAGGTGGCAACCGTGGCAACCAGCTTGTACAGATCGGTGGAGTATTCAACTCCGCCGCTGCTGTCTGTGTCTATATTCTCATGGGAGCCCTCATCGGCGACGCCAGCAAGGCCAAAGTCTCCGCAGCCACGCCGGCTCTGATGATTGCCCTCGCCATCTTCATCTTCGCCCTTGTGGTCATTTTCTTCACCAAGATCCAGGAGCCGCAACAGCCGAAGCATGAAGCTACCCACGACCAGTACAGCTGCTACTCCTTCCGCCACTTCAAACTCGGCATGCTTGCCATCGCCGTCTATGGTGCCGTCGAGGTATGCCCGCCGACCTACATTCTCGCCTACCTCACCTCCGCCAAGGACGCCGTCAACCCAGGTCTTGGCATGGACGCTGGCTATGTGGGCACGCTCAGCGCGGTCTATTTCATCTTCATGCTCATCGGCCGTTTCATCGGCGGCATGGTGGGTGGCAAGGTATCACCCAAGGCAATGATCACTACCGTGAGTTTCGTGGCCATGGTCCTCGTGGCCGTGGGTATGTTGCTTCCCGTGGAGCAGACCATTCAGTTCCCGGGCATCGACTACGTCAAGATGTGCCTCATCTGGGGTGAGATTCCCGTAGGCATCTTCGCCTTCATGCTCATCGGCTTCTGCGCCTCCGTGATGTGGGGTGGCATCTTCAACCTCGCTACAGAGGGACTGGGCAAATACACGGCCAAGGCTTCGGGCGCATTCATGATGATGGTGGCTGGCTTTGCTGTTGTCATCGGCCTTCAGGGATTCGTTATCGACCTTACACACAACTACATCGGTAGCTTTGTCGTCGTCCTCCTCGCCGCAGCCTACATCTTCTACTACGCCCTCTGGGGCTCCAAGAATGTCAATACCGACATTCCTGTGGAGTAATTGACTGAAGTTTCGCAAGTGGTTCAAGAATGGGCTGAAGGCCCAAAAGCTCCTAGCCCAGGGCATCGCCCTGGGTATAAGAGCAATCAGCAAGGCGCCCTGTAAGGGCAAAAGCCTTATATATTGCCTGGATTTTTAAAGCTTTTGCCCTTACAGGGCGACAGGTTTGCGTCCGTAATAACCCAGGGCGATGCCCTGGGCTAGGAGCTACTGCCCTTTCAGGGCGTGTGGAGCTTACATGCGAAAGTTGAGTAATTGAGTAATGAAAAGAATTATCATCATAAAAACCAATATATTACACAAGCAAAAGATATGGACATAGAATTTGTGAGAAGCCGTTTTATCAAGCATTTCGATGGTAAGACAGGCAACATATACTTCTCGCCGGGTCGCATCAACCTCATCGGCGAGCACACGGACTACAACGGGGGCTTCGTCTTCCCTGGCGCCGTGGACAAGGGCATTATGGCCGAGGTGCGCCCCAATGGCCTCAACACCATCATGTGCTACTCCATCGACTTGAAGGACCGCGTGGAGTTCAAGGTGGACGATCCTGAGGGTCCGCGCGCCACGTGGGCACGCTTCATCTACGGCATGGTGCAGGAGTTTCGCAAGCTCGGCGTGGAGGTGAAGGGGTTCAATATCGCCTTCGCGGGCGACGTGCCTCTCGGAGCGGGCATGAGCAGTTCGGCAGCCCTGGAGAGCTGCATCGGCTGCGCCCTCAACGACCTCTTTGCCGACAACAAGGTGTCGAAATGGGACATCGCCTTGGCGGGACAGGCCACAGAGCATAAGTACATCGGGGTCAACTGCGGCATCATGGACCAGTTTGCCAGCGTCTTCGGACAGGCTGGCAAGTTGATGCGTCTCGACTGCCGTAGCCGCGAGTTCGAGTACTTCCCCTTCGACCCGAAGGGATACCAGCTCGTATTGGTCAATTCCAAGGTGAAGCACGAACTGGTGGGAAGCCCGTACAACGACCGCCGCAGAAGTTGCGAGAATGTGGTCGCGGCCATCGCCGCCCAGTTCCCCGACCGCCACTTCGAGACGCTCCGCGACGCTGAATGGACCGACCTGGAGGCCGTCCGCAACAAGGTGAGCGAGGAGGACTACAGCCGTGCTCACTATGTGTTGGGCGAGAAGGCCCGCGTACTGGCTGTCTGCGAAGCACTCAACCAGGGCGACTACGAGACCGTAGGCCAGAAGATGTATGAGACCCATGACGGTCTGAGCAACGAGTATGACGTGAGCTGCGAAGAGCTCGACTTCCTCAATGACGTAGCCCGCGAGTGTGGCGTCACGGGATCCCGCATCATGGGCGGTGGCTTCGGCGGTTGCACCATCAACCTCGTCAAGGAAGAGCGCTACGACCACTTCGTCGAGGAAGTGACCAAACGCTTCGCTGCGAAGTATGGCCATGCCCCCGAGGTCTATCCTGTCGTCATCAGCGACGGTTCCCACAAAGTCTGCTAAGGACCCGACGACATTGCCTCTTTGAATCCCCCCGAAAGGGCGGAATTTCAAAGAGGACAGTATTTCAAAACGGGGTTGGCAAGCGATTTAATTCGCACTTGCCAACCCCGTTTTCATTTTCGGCGGCCTCTACCATTTATACATAGCGTGGCCAATTTGCAGAAATCGTTCTACATACGTTCTCCAGAATCTGATCAGTTATGGACGAGCGTACCGATAGCCTCTCCCGCCATCACCTTGGCGAGATTGCCATAGACATCCATGTTGAAGACATAGATGGGAAGATTGTTCTCCTTACACATCGTGGTGGCCGTGAGGTCCATGACCTTCAGGCCGCGGGTATAGATCTCGTCGTAGGTGATGTCGTCAAACTTCGTGGCTGTCGGGTCTTTCTCGGGGTCGGCGGTATAGATGCCATCCACGCGTGTACCTTTCAGCATCACATCTGCCTCTATCTCGATACCACGGAGCGACGAACCCGTATCGGTGGAGAAGTAGGGGCAACCCGTTCCCGCACCGAAGATGCAGACATAGCCAGCCTCCATGGCTTCGATGGCCTTCCACTTGCTATACAACTCGCCGATAGGCTCCATACGAATGGCCGTTAGCACCTTGTTTTTGACACCCAATGCACCAAGAGCAGAACTCAAGGCGAGCGAGTTGATGACGGTGGCACACATACCCATTTGGTCGCCCTTCACGCGGTCGAAGCCCTTCTGCGAACCCGACAGGCCGCGGAAGATATTGCCACCACCGATGACGATACCGATCTGTACACCCATCTCCTGCACTTCTTTAATCTGGCGCGCATAGTCCGCCAAACGCTCGGGGTCAATACCATACCCCTGCTTGCCCATCAGGCTCTCTCCAGAGAGCTTGAGCAGTATTCTCTTAAATCTTGCCATTGCTGATTATATTGATAAATTTCTACTTTTATAATAAGTTGCAATTCTTCTCTATTGAGCTGCGGGGATCATAAACTCCACTTCTTTGAAGCTGTATTCGCGGATGCAGCCCTGCCGGTCGTGGAGCAACAGGCGTCCATCGTCTTCCACACCGAAGATGCGTCCCTCAAACTCACCCTCCTTGTCCCGGAAGCGATAATAGCCGTCGCGGTGGTAAAGGTTCATAAAATAGAGTTCGGAGATGTCTCCATAGGCTCCCTCACGGGTCAGTTCATAGTATTTCTTGAACGAGACGATGAGTTCTTGCAGCAGTTGCTCGCGATCTACGTCGTGGCCCACAATCTGTTTGAGTGACACGGGATTGGGCAAGTCGTCGGAGAAAGCGGTCTGATTGACATTCAGTCCGATGCCATAGACGCATTTTTTGAGACCTTGCGAACTGACCGCCGTCTCGATCAGCGTGCCACTCAACTTGCGGTCGTGCCAATAGATGTCGTTTGGCCATTTCAGGGTGATCCCTTCCGTATAGCCATCGAGCACCTCCTTGATAGCCAAGGCCCCAGCCTCGGAGAGGAGAAACTGCCGTCCCACGGGGATCCATGAGGGATGGATGAGGACGCTGAAGAGCAGGTTCATTCCTTCGGCAGACTCCCACCGGTTCGTCCCCTGCCCCCTTCCCGCTGTCTGATGATCAGCGGTGACGACCACCATATCCTCGTCTTCTGCAGCGGGTTGGTAGGTCCGGAGGTAGTTGTTCGTACTATCTACCTCGCCGAGGCGTACCACGGTCACGGGCTTCTCCATCGGCTTGCGGCCCAGTTGGGCTTTGATTCGTGAAAAGATTTTCATGTTGCTGTGTTCGTTTACATCTGTGAGGCCCACATGACTACATCAATGGGACGTCCTCGACATGTCTGACTTGCGCCGTCTCTGCATGGGTTCCGACGATGGTGATGATGTCGAAGCGTATGCGGGAATGGACCTGATAGGTTTTCACAAAAGCATTGGTGGCAATGATGATCGACCGTATCTTCTGTGGCGTGACGGCCAGCGAGGCATCGCCAAAGCGTTCGTTGCGCCGCGTCTTCACCTCCACGACCACCAAGAGGTCTTCGTCCTCCTTCTGTGCGATGAGGTCAAGGTCGCGATGTCCACAACGCCAGTCGCGAAAGAGTATCTTGAAGCCTTGACGCTCCAAGTGGCGGGCAGCCAATTCTTCGCCCCAACGTCCCAACTCATTGTGCGCAGCCATACCCTATCCTATTCGTTTGTTCGCTAATCATCGCACAAATTTACGAATTTTATCCGAATCTTCGGCCATTCTAAGGTGCTTTTTTCCTGGTTCTATAGGAAATTGGTGTGAGGACGTGGTCCGTGGTGCCGCAAGACGAGGTGGTTGACATCCTTCGATAGCGCCGCTCTGTCCGTCCTTACCGTACCAGCGAGCAAAGAAACGGCGCGTTTTCTTCCATAATCGGAAAAGAATTTGTAATTTCGCAATCTGATTGAAGAACTTGACTGTATGCAAGAAAAAAAGACATATACCTTTGAGGAGGCCTACGAGGCCACCTTGAACTATTTCGACGGCGACGCACTCGCTGCCCGCGTCTGGGTGAGCAAGTACGCCATGAAGGACGGGATGGGTCATATCTATGAGCAGACTCCCACCGACATGCACTGGCGCATCGCCCACGAGATAGCCAGGATAGAGACCAACTACCCCCACCCCCTCACGGCCGAGGAGGTATTCGCCCTTCTCGACCACTTCCGATATATCATTCCCGCGGGCAGCCCGATGACGGGCATCGGCAATGACCATCAGATTGCCTCGCTCTCCAACTGCTTCGTCATCGGTATCGACGGCGACGCCGACTCCTACGGGGCCATCATGCGACTCGACGAGGAGCAGGTGCAACTCATGAAGCGGCGCGGAGGCGTAGGCCACGACTTGAGCCAGATCCGTCCCAAGGGCACTCCTGTCAACAACTCCGCCCTCACCTCGACGGGACTGGTGCCGTTCATGGAACGCTTCAGCAATTCCACGAGGGAGGTGGCGCAGGACGGAAGACGGGGCGCGCTGATGCTCTCGGTCTCCATCAAGCACCCCGACGCGGGGGCTTTCATCGATGCCAAGATGGAGGAGGGCAAGGTGACGGGGGCCAATGTCAGCGTCAGGATCAGCGACGAGTTTATGCGGGCAGCCGCAGAGAATGGTTACTTCACACAGCAGTTTCCTGTCGATAGCGACCACCCATGGGTCCGCAAGGAAATATCGGCACGCAAACTATGGGAGAAAATCGTCCACAACGCCTGGAAGAGCGCGGAGCCCGGTGTACTGTTTTGGGACACGATCATCCGGGAGAGCATCCCCGACTGCTATGCGGACCTGGGATTCCGGACGACCAGCACCAACCCCTGCGGCGAGATACCACTCTGTCCCTACGACAGTTGCCGTCTGCTCGCACTCAACCTCTACTCCTACGTCCTCAACCCCTTCACTTCCGAGGCGCACTTTGACTTCGACACCTTCAGCCGACATGCTCAGATGGCCCAGCGCATCATGGATGATATCGTAGATTTGGAACTGGAGAAGATCGACGGCATCATCGCCAAGATCGACAGCGACCCACAGGCAGAGGACGTGAAGTACGCCGAGCGTCGCCTCTGGGAGAAGATCAAGGAAAAGACGGCTTTGGGACGACGTACGGGCGTGGGCATCACTGCCGAGGGCGACATGCTGGCCGCCTTGGGACTGCGCTATGGCACGCAGGAGGCCACCGACTTTGCCGTCAAGGTGCAGCGCACACTGGCCCTGAACGCCTACCGTGCGTCGGTGACGATGGCGCAGGAGCGAGGCGCTTTTGCCATCTACGACGCCCAGCGCGAGACGGGCAACCCATTCATCCAGCGCATCAAGGAGGCCGACGGGGCCCTCTATGACGACATGGTGCGCTTCGGTCGACGCAACATCGCGTGCTTGACCATTGCTCCCACGGGCACCACATCGCTGATGACGCAGACCACGAGTGGCATAGAACCGGTCTTCATGCCCGTCTATAAGCGTCGGCGCAAGGTCAATCCCAACGACGCCGACGTGCGTGTGGACTATGTTGACGAGGTCGGTGACGCATTTGAGGAGTATATCGTCTATCACCAGAAGTTTCAGAAGTGGATGACCACAGAGGGGATCGATCCTACCCTCCCCTATTCGCAGGAGGAACTCGACGCCCTGGTGGCTCGTTCTCCTTACTACAAGGCCACGGCCAACGACGTCGATTGGTTGATGAAGGTGCGAATGCAGGGGGCTATCCAGAAATGGGTGGACCATAGCATCTCCGTGACGGTCAACCTGCCCAGTGGCGTCGATGAGGCATTGGTCAACCAACTCTATATGGAGGCTTGGCAGAGTGGCTGCAAAGGGTGCACCATCTACCGCGACGGCAGCCGGTCGGGGGTGATGCTCTCGGTATCAAAGAAGAACAAGGAGGATGCGCAGGACGGCGAAGGCAAGGACTTGCGACAGGCTACGGAGATCAGAAAACCGGTCTTCCAGCAGCCACCCGTGCTCGAAACGAGACCGAAAGAACTGGACTGCGACGTGGTGCGCTTCCAGAACAACAAGGAGAAATGGGTGGCCTTCGTCGGACTGGTAGATGGACGCCCCTACGAGATCTTCACCGGACTGCAGGATGACGAGGAGGGCATCGTACTGCCCAAGACGGTCACGAAGGGCAAGATCATCAAGCAGACCAACCCCGATGGTACCCACCGCTACGACTTCCAGTTCAAGAACCGACGCGGATACAAGACGACCGTCGAGGGACTGTCGGAGAAGTTCAACCCGGAGTACTGGAACTATGCGAAACTCATCTCGGGTGTGCTACGCTATAGGATGCCGATCAGCCATGTGATCAAACTCGTCGGGTCGCTCCAGCTCAAGAGCGAGCATATCAACACTTGGAAGGTGGGCGTGGAGCGCGCGCTGAAGAAGTATGTCAGCGACGGCACGAAGGCCAACGGCCAGGTCTGTCCTGTCTGTGGACAGGAGACGCTGGTCTATCAGGAGGGATGCCTACTGTGTACGAACTGTGGCGCAAGCCGATGTGGATGATGTGCCCTATGGAAACTTTTGTTCTCATCAACAACCTGCAGCTCCACTGCCCCATCGGGGTGATGGAGCAAGAACAGGTGATAGGCAACGACTTCTGTATCGACCTGCGGATAGGCTACGACTTCACCCGCGCGATGACCTCGGACGACGTGGACGACACGCTCAACTATGCTGCGGTCTATCAGCGCACACGAGCGGTGCTGGCTCGCCCAGTCGCCTTGATAGAAAAGGCAGCGGGCAATGTGGCCCAGGCACTACTGGAGGAATGGCCCGAGATCACGTCCATCGACCTCCGTATCATCAAGCGCAACCCGCCCATGGGGGCTGACTGCGACGGAGCGGGCGTGGAAATACATTTAATAAACGATAAAAACCGCTTGCGGTGAATGAGTTTTACGATTTTATCCGTAATTTTGCACCTGGTATGGTAAAGAAGCTTTCCCTCCTTATGGTCCTGCTGTGTGTGGGGTGGTCGCTCATGGCGGCTACGCCCAAGCGTTTCACACTCGTCATCGACGCAGGACACGGCGGCCATGACACGGGCGCCCGTGGCGTTTTCTCACAGGAAAAAGACATCAACCTCAGTGTGGCCTTGCGTTTCGGCAAGTTGATAGAAAGCAACTGTCCCGACGTGAAGGTCATCTATACACGCAAGGACGACCGCTTCGTCACACTGCATGAGCGGGCCGCCATTGCCAACCGCAACAAAGCCGACCTCTTCATCTCCGTCCACACCAACGCCGTGGCCCGCGGCCACACCGTGCAGGGTTTCCAGGTCTATACCCTGGGTATGCACCGAGCCAAGGACAACCTCGACGTGGCTATGCGCGAGAACTCCGTCATCTCATTAGAGAAGGACTACGAGCAGACTTACCAGGGCTTCGACCCGAAGTCGTCGGAGAGCTACATCATGTTTGAGTTTATCCAAAGCGCAAACATGGAGCGCAGCATCGAGCTGGCACGGTTTATCCAGCGCAGTGTGTGCTCGAACGTAGGACGCAATGACAAGGGGGTGCACCAGGCGGGATTCCTCGTGCTCCGCGAGACGTCCATGCCGAGTTGTCTGATCGAGCTGGGATTCATCACCACTCCGGAGGAAGAGAACTTCCTCAATACGGAGGAGGGACAAGCCAGCATGGCGGAGGCGTTCTATAAGGCTTTCGTCAAATACAGAAAGAAGTATGAGCCACAATGGACGGTTCCCACTCGCGAGACGAAGCCGATCAGCATAGCGCCCGCCGTGACCAAGAAGCCGGCCATCGGCGCACAACCGAAGAAGGTGCAGCCCGTGGCGGTACCCGTCGTCCCCGCTCCGCAGAAGCCGAAGGAGACGACCAAGGAGCAAGCACCAGACAAACAGGCCGCTCCGGCCCCACAGCCACAACTTCCTCCCGAGGCACAGGCGGCCATCAAGGGGGTGGTGCCCGTCTTCAAGGTTCAGGTCTTCGCCATCAACCGGCAGCTGCACCACGACAGCGAGCAGTTCAAAGGCCACAAAGAGGTGGACAGTTTCGTAGAGGACGGCCTCTACAAGTACACCATCGGAGCCAGCACCAACTACAACGATATCATCAAACTGAAGAAAAAGCTGGCCGCAGACTTCCCCAACTGCTTCATCATTGCCTTCGATGGTGACAAGCGGATGAACACCTCGCTGGCCATAGCGGCCTTCCTCCAAAATGCGAAGAAGAAGTAAGTACGCTGACAACGACCGCTCGGCAGTGCGACACAGATAGCCTTCTCAAAGAAAATCAGAACACATGGAAAAAAAGTATTTTAGCAACGAAGTGAAAATAGCCCTTGTGGCCGTCCTGGGAATCGTCATCCTCTTCTTCGGGATGCAGTTTCTCAAGGGAATGAACCTATTCTCTTCCTCCAACGCCTATCTGATGAAGTTTGACAACATCAACGGATTGTCGGTTTCCTCTCCGATCTATGCCAACGGCTACAAGGTGGGAACGGTACACAGCATCGCCTACAACTACACCCAACCGGGCGACATCACCGTCGTGGCCGACATCGAGAAGGACATGAAGATTCCCGAGGGAACGGAGGCAGAGATTGTCAGCGACTTGATGGGCAACATCCAGGTGAACCTCGTCCTCGGCACTTCGAACCAATACCTGCCCACCAATGGCGTGATCCAGGGCCATTCCTCCAACGGTGCCATGGAGGCGGTCAAGGGGATGGTACCGCAGGTGCAGGCCCTGCTCCCAAAACTGGACTCCATCGCCCACAACCTCAACGTGCTGCTGGCAGACCCGGCTATTGCGGGAACGCTGCACAATGTAAACCAGATTTCGTCGGACCTGACGACTTCTACGCGCGAACTGAACCAGCTCCTGGCGTCGCTCAACCGTGACCTGCCGGCTTTGACAGGCAAGGCGGGGGCATTGCTTACCCATAGCGACCAGCTCGTCTGCGATGCCCGGTCGGGACTGTCCATGACGCTCGGCAATGCCAATGGCCTGATGACAAACCTCAACGGCAAACTCGAAGGGGTGGATGTCGAAGGGACCATGGCACGGGTGAACACCGCACTCGACCATGTAAACCAACTGACGGCGAAACTCAACTCAGGTGAGGGTTCACTGGGTCTGTTCCTCAACGATCCCTCGCTCTATAACAACATGAACCAGACGATGCGCGACGCCGACAGCCTGCTTGTCAACCTCAAGGCGCATCCGAAACGATACGTCCACTTCTCTATCTTCGGCAAGAAGGATAAATAAGTGAGACGCAAAGGCACGAGGGGCTGCACGGACCATGGCTGACAAGCCGTCCGTCGCAGCCCTTGACTTTTCCCATAGGGACAGCAGACTGCCGACACTATGCAAAATGTTTGCGGACACAACAAGCAGAAAGGAAAAAACTACTCAAATCGTTTGAGCAATCCAAAAACTTGTTGTATCTTCGCATCCATAATATAACGTAACAAAATTAAAGACCTTTGGCAATATGACAGATTGGAAGAAACTCCAAAACGGCTCTGACATCCGTGGCGTAGCGCTCGCAGGTGTCGAGGGAGAAGACGTCAACCTCACCAGTGAGGTGGCGGGCATTCTGGGACGATGCTTCGTAGCATGGCTCTCGAAGCGCAACAACAAACAACACATCAGCGTCAGCGTAGGACACGACCCGCGACTCTCAAGCACGCAGGTCAAGGATGCCGTCATCGAGGGGTTGGAAGCCAGCGGTGCGAAGGCCTTCGACTGCGAATTGGCTTCGACGCCAGCGATGTTCATGACGACCATCGACAACGAGACTCCGGTTGATGGTGCCATCATGGTGACGGCAAGTCACCTGCCCTGGAACCGCAACGGACTGAAGTTCTTCACTCCACAAGGCGGCCTTGGCAAGAAGGACATCAAGGAACTGCTCCTCATGGCTGAGCAGGGCGAGTATGAAAAAGAGAACCTCTCGGGCGAGGCGGCCAAGTGGAACTTCATGGAGAAGTACTGCCAGCAGCTCCGCGACTACATCAAGGGCGAGGTGAACAAGGGGGACCAGCCACTGGCGGGCCTCGACATCGTGGTGGATGCGGGCAACGGATCGGGTGGTTTCTTCCCCGAGAAGGTACTGAAGCCCCTGGGGGCTGACACCTCGGGCGGTATCTATCTGAATCCGGACGGACACTTCCCCAACCATGCTCCCAACCCCGAGAGCACGGATGCCATGATGGCAATCTGCCGGGCCGTCACCCGTCACCATGCCGACCTGGGTATCATCTTCGACACCGACGTGGACCGTTCGGCCATCGTGGACCACTATGGTGACCCCATCAACCGCAACTCGCTCATCGCACTCATCGCTGCGATAATACTTAGGGAGCACCCGGGCACGACCATCGTCACCGACTCCGTGACCTCTGAGGGACTGGCCGAGTTTATCAAGGCGCATGGTGGCAAACACCATCGCTTCAAGCGCGGCTACAGAAACGTCATCTACGAGGCCATCCGACTCAACAACGAGGGCGAGGAGTGCTGGCTTGCCATCGAGACATCAGGACATGCGGCCCTGCGCGAGAACTACTTCTTGGACGATGGTGCGTACCTTGTGGCAAAGCTCATCACCGAGGCTGCACGTATGAAGCATGAGGGCAAGGAACTGTCCGACCTGATCCACGACCTCAAGAAACCGGCAGAGAGCAAGGAGAAGCGCATCAAACTCGATCCGGAGCGCTTCGTGGAGGAAGGCAAGGAGAAACTGGAGCGCCTCCGCAGCAAGGTGGCAGAGCAACCCGACTGGCACATTGTTGAGCCCAACTACGAGGGCGTGCGCGTCAGTTGCACGGGAGAGTTTGAGCAGGGATGGTTCCTGCTTCGCCTCTCACTCCACGATCCTGTCATGGTACTCAACATCGAGTCCAACACCTTCGGTGGCGTAGCGATTATCGAAGAGAGAATCCAAAAGTTGCTGGAGGAATAAAATCCTAAAAAAGACTAAAAGGAGGACAAGTTCCTCCTTTTTTCTTTGCCCAATCGAGAAAATTCAAGTACCTTTGCAACCGCTTTCGAAAGGAAGTCAACACGGGCAAGTCTCATACGGCTAGCTCCCTTCGAATCCCCCAGGACGGGAACGTAGCAAGGGTAGTAGGTTGTAGCAGCGCGATATGAACCGCTTGCCCACCCCGCCTCTTTAGCTCAGTTGGCCAGAGCACGTGATTTGTAATCTCGGGGTCGTTGGTTCGAATCCGACAAGAGGCTCAAACATCATCATTTCAATCAAGGCGTGTAACGAAGTAATTCGGCTGCACGCCTTTGTTTTTGTCCTATATTCACGAGTGTATGCCTCTACGGTGAACCGCTTCTGAGGGCGGCATCCATCTCAAGAAACAAAATGTGGTGGAGCAAATTACCCGGATGGATGAGGACCTATATAATAAGGAGAAAAAATATGGAAAAGACGGACGAATACTTCATGCGGCTGGCGCTGAAAGAGGCCGAGATGGCACTATCAGAGAACGAAATCCCCATCGGAGCAGTCATCGTAGCCAATGGGAAAGTGATAGCGCGGGCGCACAACCAGACGGAGACACTCCACGACGTGACAGCGCATGCGGAGATGCTCGCCATTACGGCCGCAGCCAACCAGCTGGGGGGCAAATATCTCTCGGGATGCACCCTCTATGTCACTGTAGAGCCCTGCGTGATGTGTGCGGGGGCTATCGGCTGGGCACAGCTCTCACGCATCGTCTATGGCTGTGGAGAAGAGAAACGGGGCTTCTCGCGCTTTGCGCCCCAAGCGCTGCATCCCAGGGCCACCATCACTGCGGGCGTGCTGGAGAACGACTGCAAGGCGGTCATGCAAGACTTCTTCAAACGGAAGCGGAAATAGTCAAGAGAAGAGCGTGGAAGCGGCTCAGAATTGAAGTTTCGCAAGTGGTTCAAGAACGGGCTGAAGGCCCAAAAGCTCCTAGCCCAGGGCATCGCCCTGGGTATAATAGCAATCAGCAAGGCGCCCTGTAAGGGCAAAAGCCTTATATATTGCCTGGATTTTTAAAGCTTTTGCCCTTACAGGGCGACAGGTTTGCGTCCGTAATAACCCAGGGCGATGCCCTGGGCTAGGAGCTACTGCCCTTTCAGGGCGTGTGGAGCTTACATGCGAAAGTTGAGTTAAGAAGCATCAAGGCGGAACCCTCATGGGATTCCGCCTTGATAGTATATAGCAAGGGACGAGTGATTATCTCACAACCGTCTTCTTGCCGTTGATGATATAGATGCCCTTCGGGAGCTTACCATTGCTGTTGACACGCTGTCCCTGGAGGTTATAGACCACCTTCTCAGCAGACTGCTGCTCCGGAGCCACCGTAGTGCCTTCGATACCGGCTGCAGTATTCAACTTATAGATACGGAGCGCACTGGGGTTGCTGCTCACAACAGAGGTGAGGTAGTTCTGATCGTCGATGCTCAAGAGATGATTGGCATAGTTGGCGGTGAAGCTGATAGAAGCCTCGCCATTGTTGATAGCCAAATCAAAACGACCGTTGGTGAGCGAAGAGGTCGTGGTCAGACCATCACGGCTGATAGCCAGATAACTATTGCCAACCTTGAGGGCCCAGCTAGTCGTGTTCTTACGAACAGTGAAAGCCTGGACGTCACCATTGGCGATAACCAATCCGTCCTGGGCAACGTTGACGGCAGCCACCTTGCCAAGGCCATCACGGAAGGTCGTACCTACAGAGAGCGTATTGTTGCCATTGACGACAATCACGGAGTCACCCGTCGCCAACTCATCGACCGAACGAACGAGTGAGTAGTACTGACCTGTGGTGGGCTTATACTCACCATCGATGGTGCGCTGGCGGAAGTTGAACGTGGCAGTACCATCCTCGTGCAAGAGCACGCGATAGATCTCGCTATCGTCGAGGTTGACGCCAGAGTAGAGCGGAAAGCGCGTGATGTTATTCACATTGTTGCCATAGAGCTGCGAAGAATTGACGCTATAGTTGATCTCACTCTGATCGGCAGTGATACAGTGGCAGCGCTTCTTTTTCTTCTCATTGTTGAGGGTATTGAATTGCCACTGGTTACGGTTGTAAGCGATGTGGGTTTCCATCACACCACCGGGGTTGTTGGTGAGGAACCAGTTGCCCGGCTGACGATTCTCGATGATGAAATACTCCGAGACGCTATAGGGGTTGTTGATACGGACGGCGAAACCAGTAGAAGAGGTGTTCGGATCGGTCAGCGTGACAGCCTGCTCGTCACTGATAGTCGGTATTTCCAGCCAGCCCAAATAACTCTTCTCATAGGCGGTGTAGCCCACGGGACGGTAGCCATTGCCAGCGTAGGGACCGCTATCCATGATAGAGTACATACCGAAGGCATTGTCGCCGCTATAGCTATAGTTGGTCACATAGAGGTCGGGGAGACCCAAAGCGTGGCTGAACTCGTGGACGAGGGTACCGATACCATCCGTACGGTTCTGTGAATTGAGCTCGTTACCAACGAAATAGGAATTGAACTGGATTCCATTGATGGTCTTCTCAAAGTCGTACTCATGCGGCCAAATGGTCTCCGGCTCACCACCAGAGGCTTCGCCCTGACCAGCGTAGATCACGATGACGTTCTCTACCTTACCTTCCGCATTGGTAAACTTAGAGAAATCAACACCCTGCTTAGCAGCGAGCTCTACGGCCTCGATCACCATATCCTCGGCACGGATGTCGCCACCGTTGCTGCCACCACGGTTAGCACCGTAGTAAGAACGATCCTTGCTCAAATTGACGGTTGCGACAACCTGGAAGTCAGGGTTGAACATACCGTAGCTATTCTGGACGAAATAGTCGCGGACCGAGCCAACACTACCATACAGGTCCGAATAACCTTCCTCGGTCATGATGCGCTGGTAGAGCTCAATAGTGGAATTTTCCTGGAGTTTGACATCTGCATAGTTGACCAAGATCACAGGGATCTTGGTATTACCAATACTTTTGACAGCGCCCAAGGCACTCGTACCATACTTACCTATACCATCAGCGGTAGAGGCATAGTGGACGCGGCGGGGACCCTCATTGCCTTCCCTCAAATCGAGAACCTCAGGAGAAGCGGCGTTAATGGTGCAGGTAGAAAGGTATTCGATCTCTGCCTGTGTACGCTCAGCAATATCGTGAGCGACGATGCTGGTCGGGACAAACTTACCATCAACGACCGTGGCATAGCACAAATCGTAGTTGATATCGGGGTTAGAATACAGCACCTTCCCGTCGAGGGTGGTGTAATAAGCACAATAGCTTTCGCCATGCTTATAGACCTGGATGGTCGTACCATCACTTTGCTTCATCGTGTAAACCATGCGCTTGGCAGGAACAGCATGTGCACCCAACGACATGGCCAACAACGAGAGAGAAAGTAAGCAAGCTTTTTTCATTCGTCAAAAAATATTTTCCAATTGATTATTTATGGCGACAAAGTTAGTAAAAAAAATATTGCCAACAAAGAATGTGGGGAACAATTAATGTTAAAGGCTCTTTAGAAAATGCTTAGGGGTTGAAAATAGGGACGAAGACACAAGCAAGAAGGATACAGAAAAGGTAAAATAAGGCATATTAAGTGCGTTCGTGGATGAAGTTAACTTCGAAGGCCTATGAAGTTAACTTCGTAGGCCGATGAAGTTAACTTCGTAGGGCATTGAAGTTAACTTCATAAAAAGAGGAGAATTAAAGGCAAAAGAAGAGAAAAGAGCCTTTTGGACCGAAAAAAGGGAAAAGAGGTAAGTTGAAAAGAAAAAGGGCAACGGAGCGGGGAAGATAGATGTACAGGCTGAGAGATAATGTCAAAGAATTTATAGTTAAATTATTGCTGAAATTGAAAGAGGTGCGACCTACACAGGCCGCACCTCACAAAAAAGAAAGTGTGTATCTAAAAGTAAAAATTACTTCTGAAGCTTCTTCACACCATTCTGGATGACAACACCCTTGTAGTCCTTGCTAACCTGCTGGCCAGCGAGGTTGAAGATGCGGTTGTCAGCAGCCTTCTCAGCCTTAACGGTAACACCAGCGATACCAGTAGCGAGCGGAGTGAAGTAAGAGTTCACGTAGAACGGAGTAGCATAGCCCTGACCATTTACTACGTTAGAGAAACCACGGTAGTATACGTTCGGGAAAGAAACCTCACGGTTGACATAAGAACCACCCTCGATGGTAGGCATGTCGAAATCGGGAGAAATCGTACCCTCTGCCTCGTTGACAGCAACACCACGGAGCATAATGTACTTACCAAACTGAGCGTGCTGAGACTCGTCAGAGATGTAAAGCATCGGCTGACCAGTAGCCATCGTTGCATCCTGACCATCGACATCGACAGAGAGCTTGCAACCAGCACCAGTGCCAGTTAAGAAGTGGTTGTAGATATCAACAACACCATCCTCAGCGGCGCTGTAGTCAATCCATACGGGCTGCTCGAATTCAACCCAAGCATTATCCTTTGTATAAGAACCAGTGTGAATAGCATTGGCGTGGCCAATCGTAGGACCAACGTTGCGCATCACATAAGCGTTCTTATAGCTACCCTCAGCGACGATAGCATAGTAACCTCTAATGGTATCGTTCGGAGTAAGGAGACCCGTAGCGGGATCATACTTGCAAACGAAGTCGCAGAAATAGTCGTTGCTGCTAACACCGCAGAAGACAATAGGTGACTGCTCATCACCGAGATCGATGGGAGCACCATCACCGAAGTACTGACGCATAGGCACGGTGAAAGTATTGGTAGCCTCGTCAAACTTGCCATACACATGACCAAGGGCGTTGCCATAGATATTCCACTTCACATTGAGCGTGTTGCCCTCGTCATCCGTGACATTAGCAGTGTACAACGTGTCGGTGGTAGAGAAGTTAATCTCCTTCTCCTCATCCCAGGCATTATTAACGAAGATACCGATGAATTTCTTCGTGTCAACCTTTTTAGCGGGAGCCTTCTTGGCGACACCGTTGAACTGAACAGCATTGAGACCTCTCAACTTCATTGTCTGATTTGCGAACGGAGCCTTCTGGAGATGCTGCGCAGAAGCACCCATGCAAGCTGCGAAAGCGCAAGTTACAAGTAAAAACTTCTTCATTGTTTTGAAAACTTTTTAATTAATTAAAAAAATAATGATCAATAAGTATATCTCCCCCCTGCCCGAAGAAAGGCAGGGGGAGAGAAAAGAGTTTATTGTTGCTGTGAACCGCCGAATGGATACATCACCTGAGTAGCGGTGAGCTCGAGAACATTCTCAGGATGATCAACCTGGATCAGCTTCATATAAGTCGGCTTACGCGGGTTGTCTGTCTCCATCTTGAGACGGAGCTTGTTGTTCAAAGCGGAGAAGGTCTTCAGGACCGGTGTGAGCTTGTAGCTCTTCATGAATACCTGAGCGGCCTTATTGGTGGGTGAGTTACGGTTGTACTGCAAAGCCATCTCGTCACCTGCCTCATTCGGATCACGAACCGTGAGCTCGACGTAGAGGTAGTCACTGCTCAACCATGCGTGGAAACCGAACTTGTTGTTATAGGTACCAATCATAGCCTGGTAGAGAATAGCTTCCTTACCATTGGCAGCCGTCTTGATAGCCTCCATGAAATCGTTCCAAGCACCCTCGGCGTAAGGACCAACCTTGCTGCCATCGAAGAACCACTGGCCCTTCTTGAATGCATCAACAACAGGCGGCACAACCGTCTCAAGGCAGATGCTGGCATCACCCTGCGGATAGAAACGCTCATCAGAGGGGTCATTGTAATCCTTAGAGAAGTTGGTGAACTTCTTGCCACCGATCTCAACCTCCTTGTAGAACTTATAGCCCTCTGGAGTAACGATGTAAGGATAAGCGTAGGCCTTCATAGAACCAGTAGAATCAGGATACTGGAAAATCAAGCTGTGATAGTCGCCATACTGAGTAGCCTCTGCCAACGTATCAGTACCAGAAAGAAGCGTGTAAGAGCTGGAAGCCATGAACTTCTTCACATCTTCAACCTCCTGAAGGTAGGTTGCCCAGTCCTTATCAGCCTTCATCGGGAGCATGAGGATGCGATCACCATGCTTCAGACCCTGAAGAACGATCGTGTCGGAAGTACACTTGAGCACGCGGAACTCGAAGTCGCCTCCGAAACCAGTACCAGCCTCACCGTAGTCATCATTCTTCGGATCAGCAAAGTAGTGGAACAGCTTGTTATAAGTATCGAAAGAGACAACGACACCCATAGACTGGTTGACAGTGAAGTGAGCCAATGAAGACTCCGTAATCAAGTTGCCAGAAGCATCGAGACCAGCCTCATGGTTCTTACCAGCCTTCTCAGAAGCAATCAGAACCGAGTCACCCTGGAACTTGCAGAGTACATTGTAGCCACCATAGGTGACATCACCATAGTACTCCATGCGCCATCCGTTGGATGCTTCCTGGAGGGTCTTCTTGACCTCGGCTACGGTCTTAGAAGCACGCTCAGGGGCACTCTCAGGAAAATAATTGTCCACGTCGCTGGTACAAGCGTTGAACGCTATGAATGAAACCAGCAGTGCGAATAAATAACTAATCTTTCTCATTTCTAAATAACCTTAAGCGTTGCTTTTAATTCTGATTTAAATCACGAAGATTCAAGCGAATTGCCTCCGAAGAGCGGCGCAGCAAAACAGCACGCATCTCATCGATGTCGATATTCCAGCTTTCGCTGAAGTAAGCACGAACGGCAGCGAGCTTGGTCTGCAGGAGGGCGGAACCCTCGGGGCCAGCCTTTGCAAGAATCATATCCCATGCAGACGGGGTCATCGTAACATACGTGGCATACATCTCGGCGAAGTCCTCATTGTACTCAGAAGAAGCATAGGCGGTTACGAAACCTTCCTTAGCCACCGCCGTATCCTTGAGGTTGGCCCAGTCCTGAGAGTGGTAAGATCCACCGGTGATGGTCTGGTAGTCGGTGCTGTAGTTCTTCTGTTGTGTCAAGATGTGGCAGAACTCATGGTGCATCGTGTGGAAGAACCAGTAGTTCATGTCGATGGGCACCTCACTACGATCAGCATAAGGATTCTCAACATTGATACTGGGGTTATCGATATCCAAACGGTTGACACCGTAGAGCATAATCTTCAAACCACCCTCAGCAGTACCCAAAATGATAGATTGGTTGGCACTATACTCGTTGGAACCGATGAGCTGCATCTGACGCGGGCAGTACTTCTTAAGGAAGTTGCGACCCTTGCCCTCATAATAGGTAGCGGGATCCTCGCGCTTATAGATGGAGTCGAAGACTTCAGAATAAGCGTCGAGCCACATGTGCTTCACGAGGATAGCCAGTGCCTTGGACTTTTCAACATCGGCCGGAATGACGTTATAGACCTGATCCGTGAGCTTATCGTTGTAACGATACTGGAAGTCGATGTTGTACGTCTCCAAATAGTTCTTGGTAAGCCACTTGTCAAACTCACCATTGGCCTTGATAGTATCACCTGCGAAAACTGACGTAGAGCTCAAGTCATCGTCGCTGCAACCAGTGAGCACGAAGCCCATGCTGCAAAGCAGGAGAGAGGCGAATAAATATATTCTTTTCATTGATAGATGCTATTTAAATTCAACGGGGGTTAGCTGTCTGACCAGCGCTAATGACATCCTGAGGCAACTGGATAGCACCTCTCAAGTCACCGGCCTTGAACGTAATACCTTCACCTCCGGAGATCTCATGCGTATATTCCATACCATAGCGCTTCAGATCGTAGAAGCGGAGACCCTGGAAGAGCGTATCCAGACGACGCATGTGAAGAATGAGAAGAATCAGGTTCTCCTGCGTGTTGACCTCAACACCATAAGAAGTGGTGTAAGGCTGCTGAAGGGTGAAGCCCTGCGGGTGCAACTGCTTACGGATAGAATAGTCACGAGGACCATCGAGAACTGCGGGCTGGTAGTCCATGTTGGTGAAGAACGTATCAACCACGGCCGTCGTCAGAGTAGGACGGATCGTGGAACCTTCCTTCTCTTTGCAGTGGCTGACCATCCACATGTTCATATCCTTCAGCGCGTTGGCAGTATCGTTCTTCAGGGCATAAGCCTCGGCACGAACCAAGAGCGTCTCATCACCCGTGAACGCGTGGTCCACGATGTGAGGAAAACCCGTCTGGTTGATACGGTCCGTCACCTCGAAGTGCTCCCACATCGTCGGGAAAGCAGCGCAAGCAGAAGTACCATAGATCTTCGTAGAATAGTACAGCGTATTGTCAGAAGATCCCTGACCCCACGGAGCTCGTGCCCAATACGTGTCATAAGAAGCCACCATACTGTTGTGAGCGTAGCGGGAGCTGACACCCGTGTTGAGGAAACGGGCACCAGAAGAGTAGGCCGTAATCAACATGAAGTTGGACTTCAAACCACTACGAATCACGGTGTTGGAGATATCCTGAGCACCAGATTGCATGATGGAGGGAAAGTCGAAGAGCTGTGAAGCCACATCGGTTCCCAAAGCACGGGAAGCATAGTTGATCGCCTTGTCGTAGTTCATATAATACAAGTTGAAACGAGCAGCGAAAGCGTATGCAGCCTTAGTGTTCCAGTGATACTTAGGCACAGAGTAGATAGCATCATCGACAGCGGGGAGAGCCTCCTCGATATCACGGTTGATGTTGGCATAGAGCTGACGAAGCGTACCACGCTTATAGGTATCGTTAACGCTCTTCTCCGGCTCCAGCGGATAAGCCAGACCGAGGTACTCGTCGGCCTTCTCCGGGTTCCAAGCCATACAGAAGACGCTGGCAAGCTGCATCATACTGTAGGCACGGCAGAGCTTGGCCTCAGCCAACTGTGGAGCCAATGCGGCAGAATCGCCATACTCCTTGATCGCCTTGATAGCCTCGTTGGCCGTAGCTACAGAACTATAATAACCGTTCCAAACCATGTTCGGGCAGTCATTACCAGCCGTAGATTTGACATCCTTGAACTGATAGAGCTCGTCAACTAGCTGGTCCACACCATAAGAGTTACCGTTATTGCCGACATTATCAGAACTGATCTCAGCCATGACCGCTATGTGGTGAGCCGGATAGGCAGAGGTGAGCAGCTGAGTAATCTTCTCCTTCGTGTCGAGCGTTGCACGATCATCTGGCAACTTGTCAAGATAATCATCGCAAGATGCCAACGACAGAGCGGCAAGACCTAAAAATAAATATTTTGTCTTCATATTCTTGATTGCTGATATGTTTAAATTCCAAGACGAACCGTGAAGGTGAACTGACGTGCCATCGGTACGGCAACACCACCAGAGTTCATGAACTCAGGATCCTGACCGTTCAACTTCTTATCAGAGTAGATAAGGAAGAGGTTGGTACCCTGCAACTTCAAGCTCATGGAAGAGAGACCAATGTGCTTGATCAAGCTCAGAGGAACATCGTAAGCAATGGAGATCTCCTTCATACGGATGAAGTCACCCTTTGCGATACGGTTGTGTGAGTAGTTATAAGCCGTGTAGGCATAACCGAGGTAAGCGTCGCTCTGGAGCTGACGGTAGTCGGCGATAGCCGGGATGTCGGTGTGGTTCTCATCACCAGGCACAACCCAACGGTTCTGGAACTCCTTCGGCATGGCGGTGAGGTCAGAGTAGCCCGTACCGAAAGCCGGATCGAGGCGAACCTTGTTGCCTGCTGCGTAGGTGATGAACACATTCAGGTGCAGACCTTTATAAGAGAAGGTGTTGCCCAAAGAACCAGAGAACGTCGGATCCGTCGGACCCTCGTAGATGAGGTGGTCGAGGTTGTACGACTGGAAGTCGATATCGCTCGTGACGAGATTGCCATCCTGGTTGATGAACGTAGGAATACCATGGTTGTTAAGACCCTGGAAGTCCATAGAGAAGAGCGCACGGTAGGGATAGCCCTTAGAGGTGAAACCAGAGCCAGCGATCATGTTGATCAGGCGGTTCTGAGACTGCAGATCCGTAACCTTAGACTTGGTATGAGAGAAGATAAAGTCGGTGCTCCACTGGAAGTCCTTGGTGACGATATTGCGAGAAGAAATCGTGACCTCCTCACCATAAGAGCGCATAGAGGCAACGTTGGCGTACTTCATGATGGTACCGCCCTCACCCGTGGTGATCTTCGGACCAATCAAGTCGTAGTTGTTACGGAGATAGTAAGCCAGCTCCACATTCAAGCGGTTGTCGAGGAAACCGAGGTCGAGACCGAGGTTGAACTCGTGCTTCTTCTCATAAGTCAGATCAGGGTTGGCGAGAGAGTAAACCTCGATACCAGACTCCTTGTCTGCGCTGAACGGACGCCACGGGTTGTAGCTCTGGAAGATAGACTCTGCGTTCGTGATGGCAGGCTTATCACCCGTCAAAGAGTAAGAAGTCTTGAACGTAGCGTGAGAGAGAGCGGGACGAAGCTTTTCGAACCAAGGCTCCTCATGGATGTTCCAAGCACCTGAAACGTTCCAGGTCGGCAACCAGCGAGCGCTGCGGGCCTTACCCAGACGGTTGCTACCCTCGTAACGACCAGTGACGTTGAAGGTATAACGACCCTTCCAAGAGTAAGTAGCGGTAGCGAAGAAGGAAGCCTCGCGGCTATAGCCATTGCTCAAAGAGTAGTACATAGAGTTCTCCTCAGAAGCCTGCTTGAAGTACTTGTAGTCGTAGCTACCGAGCATACCCATGTCATACTGCATACCAACACCATTGAAGTAGGTAGAGCTACGGTCGACGTTGTTGACCTCCATACCACCATAGAGGTTGAGGATGTGGCGATCGTTGTAAACATCATTGTAAGAAGCAGTGGCACGGAAGTCCCAGCTGTTCATCTTATACTTGGTCTCACGGAAGAAACCACCACGGGGGAGAACCGTCTGACGGAGGCCGTTGGGCACATCCGGGTCGAGGTACAACCAAGAGTTGGCATCACGCATGGTAGCGTCGTCCATGGCACGGTAAGCCATAGCCTGGTTGGAGTTCTCCTTGATACGGTGATCCATCGTCGTGGTAGAGAACTTGTAAGCACCCAACACGCTGATTTCCACCTTGGAGATGGGCTTGTACTTCAACTCGGCCTGATACTTCAAGTCGACGATGTCGTAGTCCATGTAGTTGTTGTCGAGCTCGTTCTTGATATTGAACGGAGCGTAGTTGCGAACGTAGTACTCGTTAGGATCGAGCGTACGAGAAGAGTTCAACGCGTAAGAATACGGGTTGATATCGAAGTCGCGGGAAACGGCACCGGTCACAGCGTTGGTGGACTGGTTACCAGTACCCGGAGCCTGCTGCTTACGGTAGCTGGCATTAGCAATCATGTTCAAAGACACCTTCTTGCTAATGTTGTAGTTGGCATTGATGTTGGCGGTGTAACGCTGCACGTTGCTACGCTTCGTCCATCCCGGGTCATCGAGGAAAGAGAAAGAAGTATAGTACTGAGCCTTATCCGTACCAGAGCTCATACTGATAGAGTGGTTCATCTGGATGGAGTTGGAGAACAACTCATCGAACCAGTCCGTATTGCGATACTCAGCCTCGCGGAGGTAAGCATTCATAGCCTCCTGCGTGTTGGCAAGACCGAAGCGACCATTGGTCTCATCGTACTCATTCATAAGGTGATACATCTTACCGAAGACACCGCTTGCGCTGGCGCGATAAGAGTTCATGAAAGAGAAGAAACCACCCTTCATCATCTCACGATAGACAGACATCTGCTCCTGTGAGTTCATGATGTTGAACTGGTTGTAGTTCGGCTTCAAGCGCATGGTGAACTCACCCGTATAAGAAATACGAGCGCTACCAGCCTTACCACGCTTCGTGGTAACGACAATCACACCAGCCATAGCGCGGGCACCGTAGATAGAGGTGGCCGAACCGTCCTTCAAGATATCGAAGCTGGCGATATCGTCGGCGTTGAGACCAGCGATAGCATTGGAAATGACCGTAGCGGCATCACCAGAGGAAAGAGCGTCAGCATCGACCTCAGTCACATCCTCCATGATGACACCATCGACCACCCAAAGCGGCTTGGAAGAACCATAAATAGAAGTAGCACCACGGACACGAATCTTCGGTGCCGTACCAAAGGTACCAGAGACGTTCTGCACACTCACACCAGCTGCGCGACCCTCCAACGAACGAGAGATGTCGGCGACACCGTCGAGCTTAGCCTTCTCTGCGTCGACTTTCGTCGCGGCACCAGTAAACAGACGCTTGTCCATCTTCTGCATACCCGTAACGACGACCTCACCCAACTGGTGACTGTCAACGTCGGCTTCCAAAGTGATTTTCATGTTAGAGGCACCTTTCACGGTCAAGGTCTTCATACCTACGTAGGAGACGACCAACTGAGGATGAGCCTCCGTTGTACTGATACTAAAATTACCGTCAATGTCGGTGGCAGTTCCAGTCTTCGTGCCTTTCACCATAACGGTGGCACCGATAACTGGAAGACCATCGTCACCCAAGACGGTTCCGGATACAGTGTTCTGAGCTACGGCTATTCCTATGGAGAACAGCAAGCAGACCAAAACAAAGCCTAGTCTTTTACCCATATAAACCCCAAATATTAGTTATTAATTTGAATTACTTCAATACACAAGTACAAAGATAGCCATTATATCCCGAACTTGGAACGAAAGAAATAAAAAAATTAACTGACACACCTAAAAAAGTCGAATATACGGACAAACTTAGGCCATTTTTAACATTTCGAGGTGAGATTTTGGCTAAACTTATCTAAGAAATGTGCTCAACTGAGAACAAGGAAACGAGGCTGGAAAAGACGCTGGGATCTGTCCGAGCAACCGACAAGGGAAGACAGAACAAAAGAGAGCAGAAGAATACAAAGCCCAAAAAGAAGCGCAAAGGCTTGCACAAGGGCAGAAAGGGGGATTTTAAAGGCTTCATAATTTGGGAATTTGCGAGCAGCTGGACGATTGGGCGCAAATTCGCAAAATATGAGCAAGGCGAAAAAGGAAGGAAAACAAAGAAGAACAAGGAAAGGAAGGAGATAACGGTATTTCAAATAGCTTACTGAAGTTTCGGAAGTGGTTCAAGAACGGGCTGAAGGCCCAAAAGCTCCTAGCCCAGGGCATCGCCC
>OLZI01000009.1_pt1 | contig 145164 bp, 99 predicted proteins | sample 1674061 | NCBI WGS metagenome assembly OLZI01 (sample SAMEA103958139, study PRJEB25191) | human gut metagenome | biome: human-associated habitat [ENVO:00009003]; feature: intestine environment [ENVO:2100002]; material: feces | place: Germany | collected 2013/2015 | reverse complement strand
TGTTTCCGCTTCCGGAAGCGAGAACGATAGGAGAACGATAGGAGAACGATAGGAGGACGATACGAGAACGATACGGGATTGATACGAGATCGATACGGAAACGATACGAGACCGATACGTAATCGAATTGTTTAGCCGTCGTTCTGCGGACTTGGTGGGACTGCGATTTTGTTTCATTGCTTTGAAAGTTTTTGAAGTTGATACGGCTTCACCTTGTCAGTTGCTGACGGTGATAATGTCTGTTGAAGACGGTGCAAAATTACGATATAGAACAACCGAATGCAAATTCATTCATAAGCGTTTACAATCCATTCATAAACCATTCACAATCCGTTCATAACCGTTCACAAAACTAACGAATAACGCAGAGCGATACTGCAACGGGGAACAAAAATGTTTCGAACTTTTTTAAATCTAACACACGAAGTATATAGCTTAACTATATAAACCTCCATAGATGACACTAATTTTCTTTACATGCTCTCTTTTTAGAAAATTCTGAGGAGAAGTGGAAAAGTGAAAACGTCATTTCGTCATTAGGTGGGTGACTCTTGCATGAACCTGGGAGTATCATGTTGTTTACCTCTCGGCAGGATTGCTCAAGGCGAAATGTTGTGATACGTTGTACTTGTTGTTCGTGTTGTTTTCCCCACTTAGCAGGCTGCATCGAAACAACGCAAACAACCCTATCACTCCATTTTCCGGATGAACCAACAAATTGGCGAGTCATCATGAAGGACTTTGGAACCCTCTCCCCTATCTCGACTCATCCATTGGCGGAAGCGGGCAGCTGGGATTGAGCGACGTCGTAATGACGAAATGACGAAATGACGTTTTCGATTTCTGATCACAGAGACAAGAAGGAAGAAGGGAAGGAAAGCGCACATCCGTGGATGATGCGGCAGAAGTAAAGAAAAGATCCGCCAGCGAGCCTCCAAAAGGGAAGCAGACTGGCGGACCTTGTTATAGGATAGGAACGGCGAGAGGGGTTCGAAAGTCTATCTGAGACTTATCTTACCACTACCTTCTTGCCTCCCACGACATAGACGCCCTTGGGGAAACGGTGGAGGTCGGAACGAACGCCAACACGCTGTCCTTGAAGGTTATAGACCGGTTGGCAATCGGCAGCAACAGGGCTGGACTGAACCGTCGTGATGCCCGTGAAGATAAGGTCGCTACTCGTGGCCAAGGCCGACTCGCCGCCAGCGAAGACTGCCGTGACAGCATACTGATGGCGACCCCACGGCATCTGGGCCTCGCTGAAGGACGTGGCGTCGGCGGGCAGACTCTCGATCAACTCACGATCGCGATAGACATTGAAGCCCTCCAAGAGGCCGTAGCCTGCAAGATAGCTGATGTCGTCGATGAGGAGGCCGTCGAAGGGCGCACCCTCGGTGGTGTTGCGGATGGCAAAATACTGTGCCCCCGCAGGCACGTCGAAGGTATATTCGCCCCAGTGGCTGTCCTCCTGCTTGAAACTATTGACCCGCGTGAAATCCTCGGGCTTGAGTCCGGTGGTGGAGTAGAGCACCTCGAAGGTGGCATAGTAGCGGAGGTTGGTGGGGTCAGGCTCTGTATCGTTGGCATAGAACTTGATGGTCTGTGCCTCGCCCGAGAGCATCGGCGAGAAGAGCCAGTCGTCGCTGTCGATGAGCGAATAGTCCTTGGCGCGGCTGTAGCGGGCCATGAGGCAGCGATCGCCGCTATGGGGCTTCAGCGAGTAATTGTAGCCCGTGATGCCATCCTGGATGGAGTCAGGGACGAAGACGATATAGACGTAGGGTTCGCCCTCGTGCTCGAACGGCATACCCATGGCACCCCAAAGCCATCCGGTCTCGCCCTTGTTGGAGGAGTAGGTGGTCCAGGGACCGATCTTGTCGATGGTCCAGGCAGGATAGCTATCGAAGGTCTCCTTGGTCGGGATGCTGGCGGCAGCAGGCGCAGCCCAAGAGATCGTGACTGCGTCGCCCTGCTGGCTGCCCGAGACCTGATAGGGAGCGGGGACGGGCGACTCGCCGACCGTCACTTGCTGCAAGGCGGTGTTGTTGGCGCGGTCCTCATCGGCCTCATAGGAGACCGTGGCCGTCAGAGTCAGTTCACTGCCCTCCATGGAGACCGGGAGGACAACACGAGCGGGAATGGTATGGGTGGCAAGCGAGGCCAGCGGTGTGTCGAAGGTCTCGCTATAGAGCACTTCGTCGGCCACAGCGAGACGGACGGCATAGTGGGAAGCCTCCTTCGTACCGTGGTTTTCGACGGCCAGCGTCACCTCGACGGGAAGACCCTTCTCCACCTGCTGCGGAGCGGTCATGGCGACAGAAAGGTCATTGGCCAGGACTCCACGCACACAGACGTCGTCGAGACGGATGGCATGGTAGATGGGAGCCGTGGCACGGAAACCAATGATGACATAGGGAGCGGAGGCATACTTGGCCGGGATGGAGAAGGCCGTGCGTTGCCATCCGCTGGTGCTGATGCTCTGGTAATCGACGACACCGATGGTCTCCTCGGCAGAACCCGGCTGGCGCACCGTGACTTCGATGCGGTCGGTGCTATTGGCCGTTGCGTTGTGGCTGAAGACCACCTCGGCGTCCTGCGTGCCTGCAAGAGCGATCTTGCCGGAATAGAGTTCGGCTGCCACGTCGGGATTGTAGGACGTGAACATCATGCAGTGGGCGTCACCATCGGAAGCCTGTTGGCCGTTGCGCACAAACTGGTTGTTGCCAGCATCGACGGGAATCCACCACAGACTCTTGTCGCTGGCGGGAGCAAAGCCCGCACGATAGGGAATCGTGTAGGGTGCGCCAGCGATGACGGCCGGAGCAAAGGCGCGGTTGCCCTCCCCTGCCCCATTAAGGGCCGAGACAGCAAAATGGCGAAGCGTCTGCGGACCGCTCTTGTTCAGGCTGACCTCGTAGGAAGCGTCCGTGAGTCCCTTCTCGACCGACTGCCAAGGCTCCAGGATCTCGTCGGCGTCATACTCATAGACATTGTAGGTGAGACCCTCGGAGAGAACGACACCCTCGTGGGCTCCCTTGGCGGAAGGCGCAGTCCAAGCGATGCGGGCACCCTGCTGCGTGTCGGTGGTGGTCAGGTTGCGAGGCTCGGCAGGCTGATCGAGACCTACCCATACCGAGACCGTGGCCTTGCGGCCCGCACCCTGTTGCGTGTAGCCCGTGACGGTGTAGCGATTCAAGCCCTGCTGCGGCGTGGTATCGTCCCAGGAGAGAGTCTGACCAGGCGTGCAAGAGGTGAAGGTATGGACGGCCGTACCATCACGCTCTACGACTATCTTGGTGATGGCACCGAGCGATCCGCCCTGGACGGTCTTCGTCGGGACAGTGAAGGAAAGCGTGGACTGAAGGCGTGCCTGAGCGTCAGGGACAACGCGAAGACTGCGCACGGAGTCTGGACCCTGCACATGACCCTCGTCGGCAATGGTGATATCATCGATGAGTACCTTGGCCGTGCCCGCGGGACTGAGAGCGTGGATGCCGAGATAGATGGTCTGATCCTTAGCCGAAGTGATCTCCTTGCCATAAGGCTGGAAGACGGCGCCCGAAAGCGTTGTCTGGCCAATGACCTCGTTGGTAAGGGCCGAGACATTGTCCTGGTTGCCCCACTTGGCCTCAATCACCTCATTGTAATAGACGAGGGAGTTGCGGGCCTTGAAGGAAAGCGTATAGACATGGTTGGCCTGGAGGTGGATGGGGGGCGAGACGAGCCAGTCGTCGGCAGCGCGGCCGAGATTGGCCTCATACTGCGCGCACTGGAGCACCTCATGCCACTTCCAGGTGTAGTTGTCGTTGTTGGCATTGATGACCTTGTAGAGATTGAAGGCATCCTGGGTGTCGAAGGTCTCGGTGTAGGTGGGTTCAATGCTGCTGCCGTAGCGCACGGCATTGGTGTTGGCAGGTTGACTGCGCTTCGTGCCGTTGATGGCTGTGATGGCATAGATATAGTTGCCAAGCTGGTCGGGGAGCTGTTCGCTCAGGCTACGGTTCTCCGTAGAGGAGGCCACGGTGACGGTGCCAGGATAGCGCACCACATCGTAGGTGAGCGGGCCCACATAGCCGTCGTTGACACCACGCTGGGGCGCACCCCAGGTGACGGTGGCCTGTCCGCTGGCGGATATGGAGAGGCGCGCCGAAGTGGGAGGCAGGGGCTCGTCGAAGCCAACATACTGCGTCTTGCGCAGCACGGGGGCAGCACCGGCCTCGTTGGAGACTTGAAGACGGAAATAGGTCGTGCCCTCGCGGACGCTCACGGGTGCGCTGACCTGCTGGCCGGGCGTGGCCGTGCCAGAGGCGATGGTACGCTGGTTGGCCTTGACGGTGTAGCTGACCGACCCCGAGAGCGAAGCGCCACCATAGGTCTTGGTCGGAACCGTGAAACTGACCGTTCCGGAGGTGGAACCACCGTCGAAGGCGATACGGAAGTCAGCGACGGCTGCAGGAGCGGCAGCTGGAGGCGTGGCATCGGGGATGCCCATGCCGAGGATCTGCTCGTTGTGGGGCATGTCTGCAATGAGGGTGGCAGCACCCGAAGCAAGATCGACGGTGTAGAGAGCTGCATGCTTGTCCTTGTCGATGCAGGCCCAGTAGAAGACGTCGTCGTCCTGGTCGATCTCACCGCTTTGGCCGTAGCTCTGGCGCGAACTCTCGGCCACGCTGACGCCCGTGGCGCCGATCAGGCGCTCCTCGCCAGTCTCGGTGTCGATACGGTAGAGGTTGCCATCGGTGGCCACACCATAGACAACCTCGTAGGAGGTGACGCCGAGGGCGACATACTTGTGCTGCGACTCGGCGATGGTAGTACGCTCCATGGCGTCGTAGTCGATGACGCCAAACTCAAAGCCGCTGAGGGCATTGTTGTAGAACTGGCCATAGACCTTGCCCGTGGCGCGGCTGGAGGCCGTCTCGGTGGCGATGAGCGTGGGATCGGAGACCAGGGTAGGCACAATGGTGGAGTGCCACTTGCCGTCAGTGCTAAACTGATAGTGGGTGACCTTCAGCATATTTTCCTCCTTGACGTAGTGGACCGCGTCGTAGAATCCGTCGTGGAGCGCGCCGCCACCATTGGGCGACATCGTATGGACCGCATCGACGAGCAGGTCGGCGAAGGTGGGGTTGCTGCCTGCCGTGAAGGCCATGAAGCCATAGTCGGCGCTGCTGGTGGGCCAGTCGGTGCAGGAGCCCATATAGCCCCAGAGGGTTCGCTGAGCCGCCGTGCCGGCTGCCTGGAGGGGGAAATGCCACGTGGGGGCATGGGTGTCCTGGGCTAAGGCTGGCGGAGCGACAAGAAACAGCGATAGGGCAGAAAGGAATAATTGTCGGATCGGTTTCATTCGTGTTGTCTTTTGATAGGTGAATATATCGGAAGCCGCAGTAGGCAAAGATACAGGCAGAGGCAGGAGGAAAGCACCACGGCCTTCCATCCTGCCTCTATGAGAGATTTTCTTCGTCCTCCTCGCCAAGAGGGCGCGAGGACGAGGAAATACTTAGCGGACCACCACCTTCTGGACGAAGTTCTGGTTGCCGTCGGTGGCGCGCAGGATGTAAAGGCCAGCCTGGAGATGGTCGGCGGAGACCTGCTTGCCGCTGGCGTCATAGACGCTGACGGTGCCACGGTAGCCGTTGAGGTTCAACTGTCCGTTGCTGACGGTGAAGACGGGCACGAGCTGCTGACGCGTCTCGCGGATGGCGCTGACGGGCGCCTCAGCGTCGATCTCACACTTGGCAGCATTGACGATATGGCCCGAGATGCCGTCGATGAGGAGGCAGACCAACTCGACATTGTCCTTGTTCTGGACCGTCGTGGGCATTTCAAGATCTCTGAAGCTCTCCACATCCTCTTCTTCCTCCACGCTCTTGGGCACACTGTTGGCGAAACCGTCGAAAGAGTAGTTCATGCGGGCCACGTGGTTCATCTCCGTGTCCTTGTAGTAGCCCTGCTGGTAGGCGATCATGCCACTCTCGAGGAGGACGTAGGAAAGACGGTAGTTGAGTCCGCTCTTGGCGGTGAAGAAGTTGAGGTTGGTGCGGACGGTGAACGTCGTCTTGCTGGCGTCGGTGTAGCCTGCGACGACACCCACGGAAGCCACGGGCTGCTGGGCGGCTATCACCTTATAGACGCCCTCGAGGTTGGCCGAAGAGGGGTTGATGGACTGCGAACGGTCGCGCATGGCGTAGGAAGAAGGATAGCCCGAGAAGGTGAGCTTGTCGTAGGAGCTGGTGGCAAACTGGTCGTCCTTGTGGACGGCAATGCCGATAAAGGTGTCAGGATACTTCTCCGTCATGTAGTTGAATCCCTCGATACCACGGATGCAATAAGGACACCAGGTGCCCGTGCCCTCCTCGAAGACGACACGCTGCACAGGGAGGCTGTTCATCACGCGGATGGTGGAGTTGGCCACATTGTTGCCCTCATAGGCGTCGGCCTCGCCATTGACGCTGACAAGGCGGATCTGGACGCTGTGCTTGCCCAGCGAGGCGTAACCCGGATGGGCGATACTGAAGTCCTTCTCGATATCCTGGCCGAGCGTCTGCTTGATTTCCTCGATCACCTCCTCGCCACCGTCGATGCTATAGGCCACCTGGAAGCGGCGTCCGATGGCGGTGCCCATGTTGCGGATGGAGAAGTTGATGTTGAAAGGCTTGCCAGCCTCAGCAAGGATGTCGTTGGAGCAGAAGAGCCAGTAGTCCTTCGGCAGGTTGTCGCCGCTTATCTTGGCCTGGATGGAGAGTGCGAGAGCGTGGTCCTCGACAGCATAGTTCTTCCAACCGTCGCCGAGGTCGGCCCAGCAGCCGTTCTCGTTGTACATCGTGGAGGATCCCAGGGCGTAGTCGTCCGACTCAAACTCATAGCCGATATAGAAGCCCTCGCCGTCGATGGTCCAGGGCTCAGCAAACTTGATCTCGTTGAAACCACTCAGCTGGTCGCGCTGGGTGCGGGTGGTGATATACTCGCCATTGAGGTCCTTGGTGACGAAGACCTTGACGGTCTTGGCCTTGGCGGCCAGTCCGACGCGGACGTAGGAGAGCTGCTTGCCCTCGTACATCTTCGAGATCTCGGCCGGGATATAGATGGCTCCCTTGCCCTTGTTGACAGATCCAAACTGGTCGTTGACAACACTGTTGCAATAGCCCCAGTTGCAGGTGACGGCCTGCAGCTGCTGGGTAATGGCAAAGAGGAGTAATGGAAGAATCAGTAAAATTTTCTTTCTCATCAGTTTATTAATAAATAAATATGAATGGGGGAAAATGGGCCAGGCTGGCCTGGAAGGAATTCCTTGGACGACCGCTGGCCCATTTGCTCCAAATTGGATTATGGTATGAATACTTTCTGCGTGACGGTGACGGAACCATTGGTCACCTTGACGATATAGACACCCTTGGAGAGCTGCGTGGCAGAGACCTCGCGTCCGCTCATGTCATAGACGCCGACGATGCGGGCACCGTTGGTCGTGGCAAGCGTAGATCCCAGCACCTCCACCCGCGGCTGCAACGGCTCGGTGGCGAGGTCGTCGATGGCGGTGAGGTCGAGCACGGGGGCCTGGTTGGTGTTATAGACAGAACGGTTGCGGACGTTGTTCTCGTCCCAGTTGCTGACGAAGGACACCACGCGCAGGTGCTTGCGATTCCACGACGGGTCGAGGTCGGCGGTATAGCTGCGCTCGAAGTCGTAGTTGGTGATGTCGATGGGGTCGCCCCAGATGCCCTCCTCGCTCAGGACGGCACGGATGACGCCATTCTGGATGAACTGCGGTTCGGGGCAGCCCTTCTGCGTGGTTGTGGGAATGCTGTCCTCCACGAGCCACGTCGTCATGCGGAGACTGTTCTGCAGCGGCATCTCGTTGACGCCAGCATGGCCCTTGATGCGCACCTCGAGTTTGCCCGTGGCGGCTTGGACGGTGGGCTGGATGTCGAGGTCGATGAAGGTGAGGGTCTCGCCGAGCTGGGCGAGGATGGCAGTAGTCTCCTCACGATAGGGTGAGAAGTAGGCCGGACCCGGCTCCTCGAAGCCCGTGATGCGGCGACGGTCGAAGCAAACGGCGGGGACAAAAGTGGGATAGCCTCCGTAGAGGGCCTCGTAGTCGGCCTCGTTGCCAAACTTAAACTGATCGACGTTCTTCTGGTAGTCGTCGTGGTGCTTCACCCAGATAACGTCGCCCAACTCGGCCAGTGCATTGCGGTAAAGCGTGTCGGCGATGTAGGAACCCTCGTAGCCCTCGGAGGTGAACTCCTCGAAGAGCGGGCGATGGGTTTCAGCCTTGGCACCCTCCTTGATACTATAATAGTTGTAGAGTGTGATGACGTTGTCCTTCATGTCAGGATCCAAGTCGCCATTCACCTCGGCTACCGTGAATGTTCCGTTGTAGTTGCCTTCGAAGGGGAGGGAGATGTCGCGCAACCTGACCTGCGTAGGCTTGTTGTTGGGGACAGAGAGGCCGTCGGTGAGGAATTCGGCCGTGCGCAGACCCTTGGCCTCCACGATGATGGAGAGCGACTCGATGGGGTCAGTGCCGTTGTTCTGGATATAGGCTATATAGTCCTTGGGGATGTTCTGAGTGGAGTAGCCGCTAGCGTCGGCGGGCGCAAGACTCATCAGAGAAATATCGTTCTGGGGCTTGGTGTCGCCCGTGATGACGGCACGCACGCAGAGGTTGCGGTTGATACCCACGGTGTTGTTGAACCAAGTGCCGTTGTCTCCATACCAGTTTTTCTTGCCCACGGCGTAGGTGCTCTGGTCGAAGAGCAGGAAGTCGTAGGGGCCCTGGTTGCCCTGGATGTTATAGCCGACGTAGAGGGTCATTCCCTCCTTGATGGTCACGGGCTTGCTGAGTTTCACATGGTTCCAGCCGCTATGGTACTGACCCGAGCTGAGGGTGACGCTGGAGAGAATGGATCCGCCGCCTAGCGATCCCTGCATCTGCTTGAGGTCTGTGCAGACGAAGACCTGGCAGGAGAAGCCACGCGCGGGGTCGATGGCAAACTCCACGGCCTCGATCTGGTCGCCGACATACTTGTCGAGCAGGTTCGCATCGAGCTCGATGGCTGCTCCCACGGCGTGGGGCAGACCGTCATCCTGCAACATCAATCCCGGGAGACGGGGCTCATCGACGCAGTAGCCGAGGCGCATCGTGTCGGTGGAAGCAGAGGCGCGGAAGGCGGCCTTCGGCGCCACACCCTCTTGGGCTGCGGGGAAAACGAAACCTCCGTCCACGGGAGTCTGCGCACAGAGGTCGCAACCCGCGGCGGAGATCAGTGCTACCGCAATCAGGGAAATTGATTTCTTAAAAACGCTCATTACCTTTTACCTTAAAAGTAAATATTTGTATCGCTACAGAAATATAAAAAAGACTGTATTGGTTGTGATAGGAAAAGAAGAGTGGGCAGGAGGTCGTAAGCGTCGGCCTCCAACCCACTCTTGTCGTATTCAATCAGATTACTTCACGTTGATCTTCTTGACCATCACCTGGCCGTCGGCTGCCGTGGCGCGAACCACATACATGCCCTTGGCAAGGTTGAGGCGGGCGCTGCTGCCCTTGAAAGAGCTGACGAGCTTGCCACCCACGGTATAGACCTCGGCGTTGACCACCTGGTCGAAGGCGAGCAGGCCGTTGGCATAGGCCACGTCGGCACCGACCAGCTGCACGCGCTCCACACCCGTGGGATCATAGATACCCAGGAAGAGGATAGGCAGCTCGGGACGAGACCAATAGCCACCAGAGTTCATGAGCGTACGCTCCACATATCCTGTGCTCCAGTCGTTGTTGTAGATGTGCCAGAGGGCGCACATGTTGTAGCCCGTCGTGCCCGACTTCTCGCAGATCACGGCGAGGTTCTGCTCGTTGTTGTACTCGAACGGCGTGTCGAGAGCGAAGGAGATGAGGTGATCCTTGCCCGGCTCGAAGACCATCTGGCCCTCGACTACCAACTCGCGGTCGCTGGGCAGCACGAGGTCGCCCTCGCCGGCGAAGGACTTCTTGTCCGTGTGAGCAAGGTAGATCTTCACGTCCACGGGGTCGCTGCGGTCGGTGAGGTTGTCAGCACCGTCGTACATCCAGCCGATACGCTTGATGACACCACCCTTGATGGTCTTGATCTCCTCGGGATAATAGACGCTCTGAGAGTACTCGCTCTCGGAGTCGTTCCAGAACAGACCGAAGGAAGAGAGGTCCTCCTTATGGCCAGTGGTGACGATATTGGTCCAGCCCTGTGAGCCAGCCTCGAGCACCTTGAGGGTCTTGACGGCCGTGGTGTCGTTGGCACGCACCTCGTCGCCATTGGCCACTACGACGCCGTAGAAGTCCCAGACGCCATCGTACGGCGGGTTGAAGGAAACCTTCACGTCGGCAGTCTCGCCGGTCTTGAGGAGCTCGGTGCCCGTACCGGAACCAACCTCGACCATCTTGCCCTCATTGTCCATGAGCAGCTTGACGGTGTAGTTCTCCTGGTCCTTGGAACCGAGGTTGCGCACCTTGACCGTGCACTCGTTGGCCTGCTGGGCCACAGCCTCCAAGACGCCGTCGATAGACGTGGCGGCCATATCGCTCTCGGCGACATAATCGACCTTGAGGCCGAAGAGTTTGAAGATGTTGTACTTGTCAACCGTCTTCACTCTGAGCGTGTAGTAGTAGGTGCCAGAAGCGGGAGCTACGAAGTAGTCCTCGTACTTCTCGCGGTGGTACTGCTCTGCATACTGCTCACCCTCGCGGGAAGCGATGATGGTAGCGCCATCCTGCGACTCGCTGTTGGTGCCTACGCCCACATAGAGATCGAAGTAAGCATCATCGAAGTAATCGGCCTGGAAGTCGGTCGTGAAGCGGTAGGTCTTGCCCTCCTCCAGGTAGAGAGGCGGAGAGATCAGCGTGCCCTCTACCGTGCCAGTAGAGGTACCGTAGCCGATCATGCACTTGTAGTCGTCGCTCCATCCACCAGCATAGGAGAAGTAGATGCTATTGTTCATCTTGTTCGTGCTCCAGCGGTCAGCATCCGCCTGCGTGTCGAAGGCGAGAGAGACCGGAGTCTTCAGGGCCGCGCCAGCCATGATAGGATTGGAGGTGGCGATGGCACCAGCACCCTTGGCGTTGACGGCCTGGACGGTATAAGAATAGCTCTGCTGCTCGCCGAGCGTGTTGTCGGTATATTTCGTGTCGGTCACGTTCTCGGCCACGACCACGCTGTCCGGCAGACGGGTGATCTTGTAGCTGAGACCCTCAGTTCCGATGTAGCCATTGTTGGCACCCTTCTCAGGAGCGTCCCAAGAGATGTTGACACCCGTACCGTTCTTCTCCAGCATGATGTTGCTCACGGCGCCCGGAACGTCGATGCCCATGTAGCAACGGATACTGTCGATCACACCATTGCCCTTGTCGTTGGTGGCGAGGACATAGTAGGTGTTGATGCCGTCGGTCGGATTCTCGTCCACCCACGACATGGCCGTCTCCTTCTCCGTGGCGGGAACAGTAGCCAGCAACTGTGAGTTGGCGATGAGGTCAGCCGTCTTGGTCAGCTCGGTGGTGGCGTAGCCAGCGTTCTTGCGGTAGATCTTGACCGTCTGGAGGTTGGCGAGATCGTCGCCAGCCCAAGTCTTGGACGGCGTCACCCACTTGATGGTGTCCTTCATCGCACCATTGAGGTCGGCCTGAGCGTCGAGACCCGACACGCGGGCAGGAGCGGCACCATTATCAGCCGTCAGGTACGGGATGTAGAGACCCGTGAAGTGGTTGCCCTGGTTGAACCAAGCAACGCTCTGGCTAATACCCGTGGTGGGATTGACCTTGTAGAGAGACGTTGAACCATAGTCGCTGCAGGGGAGGTAGTAGAGGTCGCCCGTGCTGTTGTCGAAGTACATCGTGGAGAAGTAGATGGAGTTGATGTCCTCACCCCACTCCGACTGCATCTTCACCTCGCTGATGCGGTTGAAGTCGCCGTCCATCTTGACGAGGTTGGTACCCTTGACAATGCCGTCAGAACCAGCATACTTCTGTGCGAACCAAGCGTTGCCCTGTGCGTCGAAGCAGAAGTCCCAATAGAGACCGTCCATGTCCATCACCTTCGAGAAGAGGTCGTTGAGGGTGGTAGCGTTGAGGTTGACCTCGTAGAGGACCGTGTAGCCCAAGTTGGGATCGCCGTTCTCGTAGTCAGCACCCAAGGCGTACATCGCCTTGTTGACGGGGTCGTAGGCCATGGCATACTTGTAGCGTCCGTTGTACCAAGCTGTCTGCTCCACATCGGGCTCGGCGAGGTCGGCAAACTGGAAGACGTTGGTGGTGTCGCCCGTGAGCATATCGACCTTGGCCAGTGCCATCGGCATGTCGCCATAGGTGTAGTGCATGTTGAAGAAGGCGTAGTAGGTATCGTTGGACGTGTCGTAGGCACCCATGTAGATACCGCGCTGCTGATCCTCGTTGTACTTATCGTGGTGGATGTACTCGTAGATTTTCGTGAAGTTGAAGCTGTCGCCAGTCTGCCACTTCACCCATGAGCGGTGCTTACTCTGGTCCAGACGCTGGCCAGCATACATCGTGATGCCCTTTTTCTTGTCGTCGATGGCGGACGGCAAGTGGAACTGCGGGGCCTTCATGCCTGCATTGGCCACAGGCGCCAAGGGCTTCGGGAAGGCGTTGACCGTAGTCTTCTGTCCCAAGGCCGGCGCTGCAGTAAGTCCTGCAAGCAAGAGGCTAAGATAAACTTGTTTCATAAACGAATAAATTTGAATGATGAATAAATCTTGTTACCTATATTCTTCGTATTCGCCCATCCCGGCGGCCTGCGCCGACTGAGGAGGGGAAGGCCGCTGCCGTGGCGGAAGAAGTGCTTCCGCCACGGCAGGCTGCCTTTATCGAATGACTACTTTCTGTGTCAATACCTGGCCCTGGACCGTGGCCCGGAGGAGGTAGAGGCCGGCAGGGAGACCCGCCACGCCCAACTGGCGGGTGTTTTGGCCCTTGGCGACGAGGGCGCCCGTCTGACTGTAGAGGGCGACGTGGTCGCAGGTGGCGGGCAAGAGGAGGCGACCGCCTTCCAAGGCCACAGCCATCTGGCCTGCGTAGCCCAGCTGGATCGTTCCCACGCCCGTGGCGCTCTTGTAGGCCACAGCCACATAGGGCAGGGAGGCCTCGGCCCACACATCCTCGCTCCACTCGTCGGCGCCGTCCATGCGGGCTGCGCGCGGCTGCTCCGTGGCGATACTGTAGGACCAGACGGGATGGGTGTTGAGGGCGTCGGGGAGCGTATTGCTGCCGCAGAGCGACTCAAACTTCATGAGCAGGTTGCCGCCCGTGTAGCGGTAGGGCTGGTCGAAGGGAATCTCCAGGAGCGTGTTCTCCTGGTTGCCGACGATGGCTACCTGACCGTCGAAGACCTGCGTGAACTCCTCGGTGTCGAACTCGCCACGATACTGGTTGTCCTCTTGGCAGAGCTTCGTGCGGTCGCTGCGCTTCATGGAGATGCGGGCGGGGAAGACAAACTTGCCGTCCATGTGGCCGTCGTAGAAGAAGCGGATGCCCGTGAGGTCGATATCCTTCATGCTCATATCGCTCTCCAGGAAGAGGGCCTGGACCTGAGAGTAGGGAGAGCCGACGTAGAACGGCATGTTCCAGCCGTAGGTCTCCTCGTCCTCTACGTCGAGCGTGAGCCAGCGCTCGGCTGTCTCAGCAGCTACTGTCACCTCAGCCGTCTGCGGAGCCACGTTGTCGGCAGGATAAGTATCGCCGTCGAGCGCCACACGGCCTATGATATGGATCTTGCCCTCATGGGTCGGTGTCCAGCCCACGGCCACGCTGACCGTGGTGTCCTTCTCCACGCGGAGACCCTTCTGCGTTCCGAGCACCTCGCCCGTATTGGCATCGACAATCTCCACCTGGTAGTTGTCCACGGCGGCCGATCCCTCGTTGCCCACGATGACGGAGCTATACTGCTTCACGTTGCAGTTGGCCGTGGCCGAGGCCTTGAGTTCGCGGGCGCTCAGGTCGGTGGCCGAATACTCGCGCAGAGAGACATCATTGATATAAATCTGCGATTTCATCGCTTCCGAGATGGCATGGAAGGCGATGAAGCCCTCGCCCGACTTGTCCACCTTGAAGTTTTTCTTGCCCGAGAGGGTGAAGCCCGAAGAGGTGTGGAACTCCTCCGGATCGTCGATGATGGTGGTCAACGCGTCGGCAGAAGCCTGGTGGCCGAAGGCTACCTGCATCTTCTCCATCAGCGCTTCCATTGACTGCGTGACCCAGTTGGCCGTGGCGTAGGTGTAGCGGATCTGATAAGTCTTCGAAGCATCGAAGGTGAGGGGCGGCGATACCAGCCAGTCGTCAGCCTTGAGGTCGGTGGAACGATCGTACATGGCGCAGGAGCGGGTGTAACTGGCCTGTGCCTGCTCCGTGGGACGGAAGGTCCAGGTCTGGGCGTCGCCATTGGCATTGATGACGGTCCAGCGGTCGAAGTCTATCTGGCTGTCGAGGGCCGAGGCGAAGGGAATGGCCTCCTGTCCTCCGAAGGCAATGGTCTGGGAGGTGGCCGAGAGGCCCACGCCCTTGTTGTTCTTGGCCGTGACCACGTAGCTGTAGCCAGCATGGGCGGGCACCTTGTCCTCCACCTTGCGGTCGGTCGTGCCCGTGGCTACGACCACGTTGTCGGGCAGACGGGTGACGTCGTAGCTGAGCGTGGCAGCATTGTAGTAGCCCGCATGGGCGCCCGTCTCGGGAGCGTCCCAGGTGATGGTGGCCAACGGGCCGCTGGTAGTGACACGGATATTGAGAGGTGCGCCCGGCGTGTCCTCGCCCACATAGACGCGTGCTTCCTTATATACGCCCTCGCCTGCCTGGTTGTAGGCGGCAATGCGATAGACGTGCTCACCCTCGGCTACCTGCGTGTCGGTCCACTGCTTGATGTCGTCGGTGGCCGAATAGGTATGGGTCCCGACAAGCTGGCCGTCGCGGTAGATATGGGCGCCATCAATGCTCTGAAGGTCGCCCAGGCGGTAGTTCCTCATAGGATAGTCCCACTCCATCTGCACCTGGAGCGCGCCCTTGGGGTCGGCCTTGACCTTGAAGCCGTGGACATAGGAGGGAGCCTCATCGGCCACATACTGATAGGGAATGGCAACGGCAAGGAGCTGCGGATCGTTCTGGATCGGCGTGGCGCTCAGTTTGAGACCCGTGGCGGGATCGATCTCGACAAGGCTCGCCCCACCGTCGCTGGTCTGGGCGACCCACCAGAGGCGATGGGTGGTCTTGTCAAACTCCATCGACTGGGTGTAGTCGCCGATGCGGACGCCCGTGCCCGTACTGGGACTGACGGTCTCCACCGTGCAGGTGCGGGAGGCGGGGTCGATCGTGCTCTGGTCGATGCGCACGAGCTGCGTCTTCTTCATCAGTTTGTCGGGAGTGATACCATATATATAGCCGTTGTCGGCCGACATCGTGTAGAGCGGCATGTCGATCGTGGCCACCTTGGTCAGCGCATAGGTCACGGTGCTGATCTCGTAGATATCGGTCTTCCAGTAGGTCGGGACGGCCGTCTCGCGCTGGTCGTTGGCGTTGTAGTGCATACCAAAGAGGCGCTTCGTCTTGGGATCGTAGGTCATCTCGTTGAGGATGAGATACTCGTCGGTGGAGGGTATCTCGCGCTTCGTGGTGAGCTCGCCCGTGAGCGGGTTGATGGCACTGAAGGCGCGCGGCATGATGGCGTTTTGGTAGATCGTAGCCTCATAGACGATGTACTCGTCGCCAACGAAGGTGCCGGCCTGGAGCGAGGGCGTCTGGCCTACGACGTTGCCGTAGTCTTTCGTCAGGGAGTAGGCGCCAGGATTCTGACTTTGGAGGTTGACGAAACCGAAGGTACGGTATTTCGTATCGTAGGCAAGATAGCCAAAGAGGTTGGCCTCGCCGTCGGGCACGTCATAGATCAGCGACCGGGTGGGGAGGTTGTCGGCGGATGCCGAACCGCTTACCAGCATCGCAGCCATCGTGAGAAGTGACAGGCGTAATGATTTCTTCATGTCTTTAAATATCGGTTTTATTCTTATTGCTGCAAATTTAAAAACAAATCTGTACTTATCGCCGAATTTAGCAAAAGGTTCTCTTACTGTATTGCGCAAAATTGTAAACACTCGCGCTTTTTTCGGGGAAAAACACGACAATAGCGTCATCTTACTCCCCCTTTTTCGGTTTTCTAATAACAGAGGCAACCTTACAGCAACTGCATAAACATAAGAAAGATATAAAACCCGGGCTTCCACAGGCCAGAAAGGATCACTTCCCTACCCGATGGCGCTTTCCTCAAAAACCATCGGTTTCATGGGGAAAGGAAGAAAAAGAAAAATGGAAAATGGAATGGAAAAGGGAAAAGAAAAATGGAAAGGGCAAGCGACGAGAGCTATGTCGCTTGCCCTTCTCGATGAAGAAAATGAACGCCCTCGCGGCGTATTTACCAAACAAATATAGTGATGTTAAACAGACGAAGTGTATTATGCGTTGAATTTGCTAAACTTGAATGTGGTCTCGTTGATCTTCACATGATAGACACCACCCGAGAAGGCCGTAAGGTCGATGGGCTGACCCTTCCAGTCGGCGTCGCTCTTGACCTTGCGGCCCGAGGCGCTGAAGATGCCCATGCAGTACTTGCGCGAGGGGTCGTAGCCCTTGACGTGGATGATGTTCTCACCCGGGCGGGCGTTGAGCGTGAGGCGACCACCGTCGGCCTTCAGTCCATAGACGCCCGTGGCAAGACTGAAGATGACCTCGTCGATGTCGGAGAGACGATAGCTGTCGGTGCCGTCCTGCTTGTTCACCTGCATGGTATTGCCAGAGAACGTGATGGCCTTGACCTCGCCCGGCGCATACGCATGGGAGTCATGCTGGTTGGTCGTGACGGTGATGTAATCTCTTGCGGTAGCACCCGTCGTGATGGCGAGGGCGGCTATCAGAAACAGCTTTTTTCTTCTCATACTATTGGTCATTAATAAGGTTTTGCCCCCGACGGGAGCTCGATTGACATGGCGAAATTACGACGAGAAAACGAACCGTGCAAATTTTTGGGCAGATTTCTCACTTTGCCATGTGGCACATTCGTTTCGCTTTCAAAAAGCTATCTATCAAGCCCTTACAAAGACCATCGCGACAGAAAAACGAGGGCAAAAAGAGGCGAAATGCCACGAGAAAAGTCCGAAATCCAACTTTTGCAACAAGAAGAAGGAGGAAAGCAATTCAGCTTTTTGCGGTTCGCAAACTTGGTCGGTGCGGAATAATTTCGTAACTTTGCAGTTGGATGCGGCCAAAGGCTCGAGACGAAGCAAGCCCCCGTCCACGACTTAGAAACAATTGACATGAAACCAAGACTTCTACCTTTCTTATATAGCCTCCTGCTGCTGGCGGGCCTCCTGACGGCCTGCAACCCGAGCGGCAAGGACAACCAGCAGCTGGCCTCCGTGGAGCAGTTGCTCGACAGCGGGCGCGTCGATACGGCCTGCGCGGTGCTCGACGGCATCCGCCTGAACCGCCTCACCACCCCTGCCGACTCGGCCTACTACTACCTGCTCAAGACACAGGCCGACTACCGCACCAACCATCCGCTCGTCTCGCTCGACGACATCGAGTATAGCATCCGCTACTACGAGGGCAAGGGGAGCGAGAAACTGCGGCTCAGCGCGTCGCTCTTCTACAAGAGCGCGATCCTCTACACCCATGGCAGCTTCAAGGAGGGCGTGCTCTGTCTGGAGCGGGCCCGCACCATCGCCGACCAGACGCAGGACGCCGTCCTCCGCCACAAGGTCTATGAGCAACTGACGCTCGTCAACGAGGAGGCAGGCGACTTCCGGACCGCGCTCCGCTTCAGCCAGAAGTCGATCGCGGAGTCGAAACAGGCGAAGCGCCTCGACTGGCTCGCCCATACCTATAATAATATGGCTTTCATCTACAGCCAGCTCGGACTGCAGGACAGCACGGCCTGGTGTCTGCGGCAGAGCATGGAACTGCTGCCGAACATCGCGGAGAAGAACCGCCCGTTTATCATGAACAACCTCGGATCCTTCCTCATGGAGACCGACACGGCCATGGCGCGCAAATATCTGGAGGAGTCGCTCGAGATCACGCCCACCAGTCCGGCTTACGCCTGCCTCGGCACGCTCGCTGCCATGCGCGGCGACACGGCGCGGGCCACGAAGATGTGGCACGAGGCCCTCATCATAGCACCCGACACGCCCTCGGAGGAACTGGTGCTCAAGGCCATCATGGAGTTTCGGTCGGAGCAGGGAGAATGGCGCGAGGCGACCATGACGGCCAAACGCCTGCTGCAGCTCTCCGACAGCGTGAGCCGCGCACGGCCGGAGAACAACGTCAGGGCCGTGCAGTCGGAGTTTGAGCAGATGAGGATCAGCCACAACTACGAGCGCATGGTGACAATAGCCATCATCGTGATCGTCGTCCTGGTGCTGCTCACCATCATCGCCACGCTCTACTCCTGGTACAGAAACTACAAGGGACGGGCGGCGCGCGCCGTGGATCAGCTCCTCATCAAGAGCTACGAGACGCAGCTCAACGAACTGAAGCGCATGGCGGGCGACAAGACCAAGGAGATAGAACAGCTCACGCGCAAGCGCGACCTGCTGATGGAGAAGCACCGCGACTCGTTGAAGCTCGGACTGCAACGCTACAACGAGGCCATGGCGGGACAGACCACCGTGCTCTGGAAGAAGCACGACTTCGAGAGTTTCGCCTCCTACTATAGCCTCGTGGACGTGGAGTATGTCGCCTCGCTCGACGCCGAATACGACGGCCTCTCGCCGAAGCAGAAGTTCTTCCTCATCATGGAGCACATGGACAAGAGCGAGACCGAGATACAAAACGCGCTGGGCGTGGCCGAGGTGACGATGCGGTCCATCCGATCGCGCATCGGCAAGAAGCACAAGGCGTGACAGTTTCCGCGGTTTCATCGGCAGAATTCGCGGTTTCATCGACAGATTTATCATCATCAACCATCATAACACAAGACATGAAAGCGACCAGATTCCTCCTCGGCGCCCTGCTGCTCCTGCTCTGCGGCACGGTGCTCCAGGCTCAACCCAGCCTCGTGCCCAAACCCGCACAGGCGACCTGGGGAAAGGGTAAGTTTACCATCCAGCCTCAGACCACCATCGCATACGGCGACAAGGCGCTCCAGCCAGCCGCCGACTACCTCGCCTCCAGCCTCCAGCGCCTCACGGGGGTGCGCCCCCAGACCCAGCGTGGCGGCAAGGGCGACATCCTGCTGCAGATCGACCGCAAGGGCGTGAAGGGCGAAGGGGCCTACCGCCTCACAGTAGAGAAGGCGCGCATCACGGTCAAGGGCCACGACTACGGTGCCATCACGTCGGCCATCGCCACCCTCCGACAGATCACGGAGGGAAAGGAGGTGGCAACCTGCCAGATCAGCGACGCTCCGCGCTTCGGCTGGCGCGGCTTCCATCTCGACTGCTCACGCCACTTCTTCAGCGTGGCCGAGGTGGAGGAGGCCATCGACCTCATGGCGCTCTACAAGCTCAACCGCTTCCACTGGCACCTGACGGACGATCAGGGCTGGCGTATCGAGATCAAGAAATATCCGCTCTTGACGGAGCGCGGAGCCTGGCGCAAGCCCAACGGCCAGGACGCCTCCTGCCTCTACCAGGCGAAGAAGGAGGACAACCCCGACCTGCTGCTGCCCTCCGACCGCTGGCGCACCACGGCCGAGGGCGACTCGCTCTATGGCGGCTTCTACACCCAGGACCAGATCCGCGAGGTGGTGAGCTATGCTGCCGCCCGTGGCATCAGTATCGTGCCCGAGATCGACATGCCGGGCCACTGCCTGAGCGCCATCGCCAACTACGAGGGTCTCAGCTGCTTCGACCAGGTGGGCTGGGGCAAGGTCTTCACCTCGCCGCTCTGCCCGGGCAAGGACGCGGCCCTGGAGTTCTGCCGCAACGTCTGGAGCGAGGTGATCGCCCTCTTCCCCTATGAGTATGTCCACATCGGCGGCGACGAGGTGGAGAAGGACAACTGGCGCAAGTGTGCCGACTGCCAGCGCCGCATCGCCCAGCAGGGCCTCAAGGGCGTGGAGGAGCTGCAGTCGTGGTTCATCCACGAGATGGAGCGGTTCTTCAATGCCAAGGGCCGCCGCATGATCGGATGGGACGAGATCATCGAGGGCGGACTCTCCAAGACTTCCACCGTGATGTGGTGGAGAAACTGGGCGCCGCAGTCGGTGCCCGAGGCCACGGCTCATGGCAACGACGTCATCTACACGCCAGCCACACCGTTCTATTTCTCACAAAACGAGGAGAAGAGTTCCATGCGCCAGGTCTATGACTACGATCTTGCCCCGGCCAGTCTCTCGGCAGCACAACGGGCGCATATCATCGGCGTGCAGGCCAACCTCTGGGCCGAAGGCATCCCGTCACGATCCCGAATGCTCTACATGTACTTCCCGCGCATCCTGGCGCTCGCCGAACTGGCCTGGACGCAGCCCGCGCAGAAGGACTACGACGACTTCTACGGTCGCCTGCGCCAGCAGCTCTCGATGCTCAACCGCCTGGGCGTGCCCTACCGCATCCCCTCGCTCGACGGTTTCCACAACGTCAACGCCTTCACGGACAAGGGTACGCTGAGCGTGGAATGCCAGGACCCGCAGGCCGTCATCCGCTACACCACCGACGGCACCTTCCCCAACGCGGAGTCGCCGCGCTACGTCGGACCAATCACGGTCGATCAGACCACACCCTTCACGCTCCGCACCTTCACACCCGAGGGCCGCGCCGACGAGATGGTGCAGGCCGACTTCGTGAAGCAGGGTCTCCTGCCAGCGCTACAGAGTGTGCCCGCCCTGAGTCCAGGCGTAAAGACCGACTGGTACGACTTCCCGGGCGTCACCTGCCGCCTTATCACCACGGCGCCCTTCAACGGATCCTACACCACGCCCGACGTGGTCATCCCGGAGGCCTGCAAGGGCAATATCGGCCTCATTACAAAGGGCTACATCCTCATACCCGAGGACGGGGTCTATACCTTCGCCCTGCTCAGCGACGATGGCAGCTGGCTCAAGATAGACGGCAATATGGTGGTCGATAACGACCGCGAGCAGTCGCCGCACGAGATGGTCTGCCAGCAGGCGCTCGCCAAGGGCTACCACTACCTCGAAGTGCGCTACTTCGACCACAACGGCGGCGTGCTCCGCCTCAACGTCCTCGACCCGCAGGGCAAGCGCCTCAACCCGCAGACGATCTTCTTCCACGCTGCGGAGAACTAATATCCTCATAGGGTTCGCACACCACAGATAAAGAGATTCCTGCGCAGGCGCCTCGGAAAGAGGTGGCCTGCGCAGGTTTTTTTCGTTGTTACATTGTCACGTTAAAACCATTTTCTCTTAGTCCAAGGCAACAGCCATTTTCGAAAACGTTAAACGTTATTATGTAACTCAAGTTTCGCATGTAAGCTCCACACGCCCTGAAAGGGCAGAAGTTCCTAGCCCAGGGCGACGCCCTGGGTAATTATGAACGCCAACCTGTCGCCCTGTAAGGGCAAAAGCTTTAAAGAAGCAGGCTATAAACAATTCTTTTGCCCTTACAGGGCGTATTGTTGATTGCTATTATACCCAGGGCGATGCCCTGGGCTAGGGTCTGTTGGGCTTTCAGCCCGTTTCAACCGTACAGGTCGAAACCATTTTTTCTTGCCTCAAGCTACAAGCCATTTTCGAAAACGTTAAACGTTAAACGTTATCATGTAACAACGGACCTCCACAACAGGGGTGTCTCCGCAAACCTTGGCTGACTGAAAATCAAAAACGTAACAATGTAACAATGTAACAATGTAACAACGCAACTTTGAGCTGAGGCAAGCGTTAGTTACGACCAAACGCAGTCGTAAGTTATCTACAGAGACGGACGTAAGCAACCCTCGGCAAGGTTCCTGGCCAAGACCACAAAAAACGGAAGCAAAAAGAAGAAAAAAAGAAGGATTATTTAGGCAAACGCCACCAGTCCAATGCATTAGACCCGACGACTCAAAAAATGATTTCGCTACAAGGCGCTCGTTCGCCTCCAAAAGGTGGGTGAATGATCCCGTCATGGCAAGCAAAAAGCCTCCAAAAGGGGATGAAAACCAAGAAAAAACACCACGTTAAGATTATTTAACCGAAGCCCCCCCATTTTTGCAATGTTTAGTAAATTTGCACCCAAGAAGCAATCATTCTCCTCGATTTGCGACCTTTTGCCACACCTGAAGGCAACCACAAGGGACACGCATTTGAGCAAGAAAACACTAAGAAAAAAAAGTGATCAATAAACATAGTAAATAACACCAAAGAGAGAACATTAAAACGATGAAAACAACTACATCACAACAAGGCAAGCGCTGCCCATGGTGGCGCAGCCTGAGTAGTAGTTTCGCCACGGCGCTCCTTGCAGCAGCCCCCCTTGTAGCCTCTGCTCAGACGGGCGACGCGACGCGAAACGACGTAATGGTCGGAGCGGCCACCCGCAAGGGTCAGACTGAAGCCCAGATTATTGCGGCCAAAGTCAAGGACGAGCAGGTCGGATCGCTGAGCGATCCGAGCAAGGTCTTTTTCTTTTACAACGTAAAAACGGGCAAGTTTCTCAGCATGGGAGGCTATTGGGGTGTGCATGCTGCGCTAAAGGACACCCCCGTTGCCTTTTGGGCGCAGGATGGAAGAAGCACAGCCATCAACTTTGTCCAAGACCTAAAAACCCAGCAGGGCAATCAGATGAGATGGGTGCGCTCCACCTCTAATTCTAATACCGACGCAGGCGTATTCCTTGACCGAGGCACAAAGAATAATGAAAGTGTCGGATACAAAGGCTGGTTCCTCGAAAAGGTAGATGACGCGGGGTTCAACACCTTTAGACTCTACACCGGTATTTGGAATACACCTACACTCGTTTCGGATAAAGTCTATCTCTCGGCGCTTGGAGACGTTGCATCAGAAAAGAACTGCGATGCGGACTCAAAAAGCGACCTTCAGAAGAGCGGACTGTGGGACGAGCACACCCTGTGGCGTATCATTTCCTTGAAGGAGATTCAAGATTTGATGGCTGTAGCGTCCGAGGATCTGTCTGACCCGCTCGACCTTACCTTCAAGTTGGCTTGCCCCGGATTCGAACGTGGCCGTATGGACATCGATGCTTGGCAATCGGTCGGCACGAATATCGCCGAAGGTGGCTACGTAAGAATCGGACTGGAGCAATGCTACGACAAGTTCGTACCCGACTATAGTGTAAAATCATTGACTCGCAGTGAAAACGAGAATTACGAAGGTGAGTTCGACAAAAACTACAAGTTCCCGTACAAAGGAGACCAGCCCGAAACCTTCGCTAACCCTAAGGGCTACATGCGCCACATGGCCAAATACTTCTGTATGGACGTACGCGGCGTGAACGGCTACATCTACCAAAAGCAGAATGTAACGAAGCCTGGCACCTACGTCATCGAGTGCAAGGGCTACACCAACACCCCGAAAGCCCTTCTCTTTGCTGGTATTGCAAAAAATGATGGCTCCGGCTTGGTCGAGGGTACAAAGCGCACGACCAAGCTGAATCAGGTCAGCAACATGCCGGCGGACGAGCAGGCACGCCTCCACGTGGACGAGCAGAACATGGACTATGCGGGCAAAGCGTTCTACGAGTCAAGCAAATATACCAATATCGTGATCGTACAGGTGACGCAGGAGATGATCAATCAAGCTGGTAAAGAGGGCGTCAGTATCGCCTTCGGTCTCGACATTGGCGATGCCAGCCGAGCTCCCGACCTCAACGACTGGACTGTATTCGACGACTTCCGTCTGATCTACGTCAGCAACACGGAGAAAGAGGACCTGATCCTCGACGAGCTTCGTGGCGACTTGGAGTATCTGAAGGATGGCATCACCTACAAGAACCGTGTGCTCCGCCTTGCCAAGACGTTCAAGCGGGACAGCTGGAACTCATTCGTACTGCCCGTGGATCTCACGGTCAGCCAGGTTCGTGAAGCCTTTGGTGCCGACGTGCGCCTTGCCAAGCTCAAGGACCTCACGGCCACCGAGCTGCAGTTTGAGACCGTAATCCTCGACGGAAAAGCCGACAAGGATATCGCTCTCGTGGCTTACCAGCCGTACATCATCTTCCCGACCAAGACGACGGAGGACGACAATGATGGCCCCTACACCGCCACCATCGCTAAGAATGGAAGCTTGGTGAATCCCTATAAAGTAACGATCCAGGCCCAGCGCTTCGAGATTCCCGGCGTCACGTTCAAGACGGACGCTAACAATGCGAACGACCTCTCGCAAATGGACGAAAGCAACTGGACGTCACAGCTGACCCACAACGTAGGAACCATCACGGCCTACGGCACCTTCGTCCGCACCTTCGACCCGGACGCCAAACAGGACGAGACTACGGGCCTTTGGTCATTCTCCAGCAGCAAGGGCACAATCCGCCCAGACTACTACGACTTGAGGGGAAGCTACTTCTTCGATAATGGCGACGTCTATTACTCTGACACGAAGGTGCGCGGCCTGCGCGGCTTCTCTTGCTGGTTCAAGCCCAACACGAGCAACGGCGCGAAGCCCGCAGTCTATCTCGACGGCGTGGAGCAGGAGGCAGAGTTGACGTCTATCGGCGAGCTGATCGTAGGCCCAGAGGCTGCCAACCGCTACGGCAAGAACGATGGCGTGTACAACCTCCAGGGACAGCGTGTCGGCAATACGACCGAGGGTCTGCCCAGCGGCATCTACATCGTCAACGGACGCAAGCATGTGGTAAGATAATCCTATCAGACAAACTTCAAAAAAGGACTTAAGAAAAATGAAACGCAAATATATCAAGCCCACAACATCCTTGGTGAGGGTGGAGACGCAGAACAACTACTGCCAAGTTGCTTCCTGGAGCGTACGCGACGCCAGCGGACTTGTGCAGTCCGACGCCGACAGGGGTTATGTCCTCACGGTCGAGGAGGAAAGTGCAAGCACTTACGATCCTTGGAACAGCGACAACTGGTAGTCCGTGCGGCATAAGGCCGTCGGAAACAACTACCTACGAGACTTGAGGAACCATGGACGGAAACCAGCAATGGCATACGTCCATGGTTTTTGGGCTTCTATCCAGACTTAGTTGCCGTTTCGTATCGGGAGGCTTTTCCGCATCGTCCTTTTACCCAAGAAGACTACTTTTTCATCCAAGAAGGCTGTTTTTTTCAATCATTTGCATCATCACAGTTATCACCTTATATGAGAAAGAAATATACCCCACCCCAGTCTCAGACTATTCCACTCGACGTGTCAGGAAACATGATGGACGTCTTTACCGTCAGCAAGCCTAGTGGCAAAGGCAATCCGACCACGATACGCATCCGAAAGCGTCCCGACACCTTCTCACCCTTCACGCAGGAGGAGGAAGAAGAAAACGAGGATAGGAACGACGCAACCCTTTGGGAGCTTTAGCATGAGACAAAGCCAGTCTATGGTCGCCCCCAAATAATCAATAACCGAAAACAAACTAACATGAACATCCTACTAGCTCTGTTGGTGTCGTCAGTCTATATTTTCAACGCGCAGGGGCAATACCTCTGCATCGGCGACGACGGCACTCCCACGCTCTCCGACACACCCGTGAGCCTTGAGGTCACACGGGTGGACGAAGTCGCCAACGCCGGGCGCATCCATCTCGACGACACGGGCATGAAATGGATTCTCAAGCCCTCCGCGGAGCACACCTACACCCTCGGCTACCAGGTGGGCGAAGCCAATGCCACCACCTTTGTCTATGTGCGCTCGGGCGCCATGGCCACCACGTTTGAAGAGCCCGACGCCACCTTCCTCGATGGCCAGTGGGCGGTATCTACTGGCGAGGAGAGCCAGCCCATCCTCCTCGATGAGACGGCTGACTATGTCTGTCCCCAGTTCTACAAGCAGCATGTCGATGTCACGCTCCAGCGCAGCTTGGTCCAGCAGGAGTGGAACACGCTCTGCCTGCCGTTCCCGCTGCACGCTGATCAGGTCAGCGCACTTTGGGGAGAGGGAACGCGCGTGGCTGAATACACGGGCGACACGGGCGACAAGCTCCTTTTCACCACCTGCGAGGATCTCGAGGCGGGCGTGCCCTACGTCCTGAAGCCCGAGCGGGTCAGCGAAGACAACGTCTATCGGGTCGAGGGTATTGACATCTCCTCTTGGGACCGCGGCGACCGGTCTCGCGAGACCGTTGCCGACGGCACCCGCTTCATCGGCTTCTATGGCCCCACGATCGTTCCGGCCAACGCCTACGTCTTCGGCGACGGCGACCGGATGTATTGTCTCGAAACCGACATGGGAGCCAATGGCTTCCGTGGCTATTTCCAAAGCAACGATCCGCAGGCTGCCGATCGCAACCTCGGCTGGACAGTAGAGGATCAGGAGGTCACCTCCGTCCCGCAGACCGCACCCGTGGTCTCTCGCCCTGCCGATGGCGCCGTCTTCAACACGGGTGGCCAACTGGTGCGCCGCAAGGGTTCTGCCGAACCACTTGCCCCTGGCCTGTATATCGTCAATGGTATTAAAATCATCGTCAAATAAGTCTCACACAATGAAAACTACACAACACATCCTACTGTGCCTTCTGCTGTGGGTCTTCTCCGCTGCCCATGCCCTGGCAGCACACACCGATGGCGAAACGAAGTTTATCAAAGCGGGGAGCGACTTCTCTGCGCTGGACGTCTCTCAGATTCCCAGCGGCCAACTGTGGATGCTCTCCACCAACGGAACTGCTTCTGGCAAAAACTTCACCATCGATTTCTCAAAGAAGAGCCTGGAGATAGTCCTCGACGTATCCGCTTGTACCTCTGCCCTGGAGAATATCATCTCCTTCGGAAAGAAAATACAGGACTGGAAGGGCAATAACCTCCATTTCTATTATATCCCACCCACCTACAAGCTGCCCTACCCTTCCAGCAGTGGACAAAAATTCAGCGAGCGACTCCGCGCAAGCTGGGTCAAGCAGAGATTCAATACGCAGACCACGCTGGACGTGGCGCTTGATGACGACACGAAGATTCTCACCATCCATCTGACCAAGGATGGCTTCTATGTCAACGGCGTACTGCAGCAGGCTTCCAGCTCGGCTATCTCTGCCTTGTTCTCCTCCACGCCTTCCACTATCCAGATAGGTAGCGCCGAGGGGGAAGTCCGCAGCCATGCCGTCTGCAAGCGCGTGCGCCTGATAGACTATGTCGATATGAGCAAGACAGACAACATCGCGTCCTGGACCAGCAACCCACAGAAGTTTGAGGACCACAAGGAGGCTGCCCATACCACCTTCCTGCCCTATCCCTCCACGGCGCAGCTCCGTGCAGACGCAACCCACTACGATGCCCCTTGGCTTCCCACGGACGAGACGCGCTCGCTGGTGAGAAGCCTCAACAGCAGCGAGAACGGCGAGGAGTGGAGCTTCTGCTATGTCAAGGGCACAACAAGCGGACCCGCAGCCAGCGAGTTCTACGCCAAGGACTTCGAACAGTCGCCCTACTATGTCGCCAGCCAATGGAAACCCATCCGCGTGCCACTCTCCTGGGAGATGGCGGGCTACGGAAGACCCGTCTATACCAACATCGGCTATCCCTTCGAGTACAATCCGCCAAAGGCCGTGGCCAGCCAGCGCGAGACGAACGAGAAGGACAACAATGCCACGGGCTTCTACCGCCGCCAGTTCACGCTCGACGAGTCGTGGCGCGACAAGCGCGTCTTCCTCCATTTCGATGGCGTCTATAGTGCCGCTGCCGTTTGGGTCGATGGCAACTACGTCGGCTACTCGCAGGGATCCAATACCGACGCGGAGTTTGATATCACCGCAGCCCTGGAGAAGCTTCCCGACGGCAGCATCCGGACGGGCAGCTCGGCAGACAACGTCCACCAGCTCTCCGTGCGCGTCTATCGCTGGTGCGACGGATCCTATCTCGAGGGACAGGACATGTGGCACCTTTCGGGCATCCACCGCGACGTCTATCTCGTCGCCACACCCAAGGTCTTTGTAGCCGACCACGTCATCACCACCGACAATATGGCCGCCGATGCTACCAGTGGCACGATGCAGGTCGCACTCACCATCGACAACCGCGACCGCGTGGCAGGTGCAGACAAGACGATTGCCGTCACGCTCAGCGACAAGGAGGGCAACGTGGTAGCTACTGGCACGGCAGCATACCAAAGCAAACAAGACAACAACGGAAGACAGACCTTGACCGTGAGCCTTCCGGGACTCAAGGGCCTGCATCCTTGGAGTGCGGAGTCTCCTTATTTATATAATGTGACGGTGAGCCAGCGTGCTGCCGACGGTACGGAAGAGATGGCGTTCAACACGAAGTATGGTTTCCGCACCATCTCGCTGACGAAAAATCCGCACGTCGTCTATGTCAACGGCCAGCGTGTCTTCTTCAAGGGTGTCAACACCCAGGACACGCATCCCGAATACGGACGGGCCATCGACGTGGAGACGATGATGAAGGACCTGGCGATGATGAAGCAGGCCAATGTCAACATGGTACGCACCTCCCACTATCCGCGCCAGCCGAAGATGTACGCCATGATGGACGCCCTGGGCTTCTATGTGATGGATGAGGCCGACGTGGAGTGCCACTATGCCTGGACGTTTAGATTCAACGCTCTCACCACAAACGGAAACTGGACCGCTCAGTATGTGGACCGCAACGTGCGCATGGTGGCGCGCGACCGCAACCATCCCTGCGTCACGTTCTGGTCTTTGGGCAACGAGTCGGGAAGCGGCCTCAACTTCGAGAAGGCCTATGCGGCAGTGAAGGCCCTCGACGGCCGACCCATCCACTATGAGGGTACGACCAACTGGGGCAACACCAGCACTTCGGACCTCTATTCCAGCATGTATCCCACGGTGGACTATGTTGCAAGCAATAAGAATGGAGTCGAGGATCGTCCCTACTTCATCTGCGAATATGCCCATGCCATGGGACAAGCCGTAGGCAACCTGAAGGACTACTGGGAGGCCATAGAGAGCAGCACCGGCATCATTGGCGGCTGCATTTGGGACTGGGTGGACCAGGCCATCTACCGAGTGGAAAGCGGCTCTGGCGTCGTGGCCGACAAGACCAAGAATGGTTTTCACAATTGGACCTCGGGCTACGACTACAATGACATCGCGTGGACTGGAGTTGGCTTCCAGGGCAACTTCCTCATCAACGGCCTCATCACACCCGACCGCGCCTGGACTTCCAAGCTCACCGAGGTAAAGAAGGTCTATCAGTATGTGGCGTTCTCCGACTTCGACGCGGCCTCGCGCTCAGTCTCCCTCACCAACAAGTATGCCTTCACCACCATTTCTCCCGACCGCTACGACCTCGCCTTCCGCGTGTTCAAGGATGGACGGCTGGTGGAGGAGGCGACTATCGGCCACTTCGACGCGATCGCGCCGGGAGCCTCGGCACGCATCGCCCTGCCGCTGAAGACCGTGACCGACGAGGCGAGCGAATATCTCGTCAATGTCGAGCTGCGCATCAAGGAGGACTGCGCATGGGCGGAGGCTGGCTACAACATCGCCGATGAGCAGTTTGCCCTGACCGCGCGCCCAGCCTGGACTGCTCACTCGCCCAAGGGAGGTTCCCTGACCATCAGCGGCAACTCCGTCTCGGGCACCGACTCCGAGGGCAACGACTATCGGATGGCTTTCGACAACAGCGGCAAGATGACGGCGTGGACCTATGCGGGCAAGCAGATTCTGCACACCAATGCCAATGGCACGATTGCCTCGGGAGCTGCGCCCGACTTCAATAGCTGCCGAAACATCGACAACGACAAAGGGGAAACCGCAAAAGTAGTATGTGTCAATTCGTCCTCGACCAAAATCATCAAGGCGTTGACGAAAGACGATGCTTCGGGATGCGCCACCATGACGGTGCAGGGCAATGCCAAAAACTGCCAGTACACCATCCGCTACACGTTCTATCCAGATGCCACGGTTGACATGAAGACGACTTTCTCTCCTTCGGGGGCTACACGCCGTCTGGGTCTCGGCCTGCAACTGGCTACAGGCTTTGAGAATGTGGAGTTCTATGCGCGTGGCCCGCGCTCCAACTATTCCGACCGCAAGACAGGTTCCTACCTCGGACGTTTCACCACCACGGTCGATGATATGGTGGAGGAGCAAATCCACCCACAGACCTACGGCGACCATGAGGATCTGCGCGAACTGCTGCTCAGCAACAAGGAGGAAGGACTCACGCTCACAGTCCAGGTCGATGGCAAAGCCTCATTCTCGCTCTCTCACTACGACGAGTCGAAGTGGATAAAAGAAGGCAGCGACCTGTGGAAAATACCCACCCATTGGTACGACCTCGTGCGTAAGCCCCAGGTGTTTGCCCATATCGACTATTGGCAGCGCGGACTGGGCAACAACAGTTGCCAAGGCGACGTGGTCCTGAAGAAATATGAGTGTCCCGACTCAGGCAATCATACTTACACGCTGCGGTTGAGACCCAATCTGTAGTTGCAACTTGGTTGATCTGATTCAACGATCGCCTTATTCAACATTTGCAGCCCACGGGGAAAAACAGACACTTGCCTGTTTCCCCGTGGGCTGCTCTGTCATCATAACGGTCATGAGGAAAACGGAGAGGCTATTTTCATTGTTACATTGTCACGTTGTCACCTTGTCACGTTTTTGATTTTTGATAACGCATTAACGTTATAACGTTTAACGTTTTTGTTTTCGGAAGGCAGTACAATACAAACAATGCTTCGCCAGGACAAAATCTGCAGCAAAAGACGCCCGCTAAAAGGGGGCTGTGCGTTGACACAATGGTAAATATCTGCCACACAGGGGGTTGAAAGCAAGTTAAAAACAAAGCTTTAATCTTATTTAACGCTTTACCCCCCCTAATTTTACAATGATTAGTAATTTTGCACCCAAATAGATTGTGCATTCCTGTCAGAATCAACCTGTCGCCCTACCTGACGGCGAACAAACTGGGTTAGAACTGAGCATGGAGGTACTAAAAACAACAGTGATCATTACTAATTATCTAAAGAGAACATTAAAACGATGAAAACAACTACTTCACAACACGGCGAACGCTGCTTATGGCGGCGCAGCTGGAGTGTTGGAATCGCCACGGCACTCCTCGCCGCTGCACCCTTTATGGCATCAGCACAAAACAACGGCGCAACGGGTGGCGAAAACTCAAGCGCTATTGGCAAAGGCGTAGACGACCTACCGGGACACACCTTTGAGGAGCTCCAGGCGGGTATCACCACCAGCTGTTCCTACGATGACCCGAGCAAAGTGTACTTCCTCTACAACGTGGGATCAGGCAAGTTTCTCAACATGGGAGGCTACTGGGGCGTGCATGCCTCTTTGAAAGACTACCCGATGCCGCTTTGGACACTGGAAGGAACGCCTTTGGAGAATGGTTCGCGCTCTCTCAACTTCACACAGAACATCAGTACTACGCAGGGCAGCCTGATGAAATGGGTGACCTCGGGAAACCCCACGACCGATGTTGGCGTTTTCTGCGACCGTAATAAAAGTAACAATTCCAACGGACACGACGGTTGGTTCTTTACAAAAACAACAGATTCGAACGGAAAGGACGCCTACGTGATCTACACATTCAAAACTCCTAACCCTTCTGCATCCAGCGAAACCGACGGAATGTATCTCACGGCCTTTGCCGAAGGACAGGCCACGGCCGACAAAAACTGTGGAGCGGATACATACGCGAATCTCTTCACCGACAACACGCCTAACGACTATAGCAAATGGCGCCTCCTCACCCTGCAGGACTTCTACGATTTGCTGAAAGAGAGCAGCGAGAATCTGAATGCTCCGATCGACTTTACCTTCTACTTGAAGTGCCCGGGTTTCGAGCGTGGAAGAACGGATATCAACGGCTGGCAAACATTTACCTCTTCCGTTGCTACGGAATCGTACTACCGTATCGGTCTGCAGGAGTACAACTGGAAGACGCCGACGAAGGTAGCGAGTGCGGCCACTCCCCTGTCACGCGGCACCACGGGCGAAGGCTATAACAACGGTGGATTTTATTCATCAGCGTCTTCAACGTCCGACTCATATAGCTTCCCCTGTTCGGGCACTACTGCCCAAAAGTTTGGAGGCGCCACAGACTACCTGCGCCACATGGGTAAGTTCTTCTGCATGGACGTACACGGCACGCACGGCTACATCTATCAGAAGATGTTTGTGAAACACGCCGGAACCTACGTCGTACAGTGCAAGGCCTACTCCAACACGCCGAACGCCCACCTCTTCGCAGGTGTCGCTGGCAAGGATGGCCAAGGCGTGGACCTTTTTGACGGTTCAAAACGCACGACCATGCTTAGCCAGGTCAGCAACATGACCGAGGCCGAGAAGACTCGCCTCCATGTAGCAGACAAGAACATGGACTATGCGGGTAAGGAATTCTACGAGACAAGCAATTATATCAATAGCGTGGTCATAGAGGTGACGCAGGATATGATCGACCAAGCTGGTGACGCCGGCGCCTGCATCGCCCTCGGTCTCTACATTGGCAACCCCAACAACCCCGACGAGACGCCCGACGCCGACGAGTGGACGGTGTTCGATGAATTCCGCGTGCTCTACGCCAGCAACGTGAAGGGCAAGGAGCTCGTGCTCGACGAGCTCCGTGGCGACCTGAGCTACTTGAAGGAGGGCGTCACCTACAAGAATAGTATCCTCCATCTTGCCAAGACGTTCACCATGAATCGCTGGAACTCCTTCGTACTGCCCGTGGATCTCACGGCCAACCAGCTTCGCACGGCCTTTGGCAACGACGTGCGCCTTGCCAAACTCAAGACACTCACAGAGACCGAGCTGCAGTTTGAGACCGTAAACCTCGACGAGAACACCAATACCGCTCTCGAGGCTTATCAGCCGTACATCATCTTCCCGACCAAGACGATGGAAAAGTACAGTCCCTACACAGCTACCATCAGCGAGACTAACAAGGTAGTGATCCAGGGCGAGCACTTCAAGATCCCCAACGTCACGTTCAAGATGACTGCTGACGGCAAGAACGACCTCTCGCAAATGGACGAAAGCGACTGGACGTCACAGCTGACCCACGACGCGGGAGCCATCACGGCCTACGGCACCTTCGTCCGCACCTTCGACCCGAATGCTACACAGGACCAGACCACGGGTGCTTGGGCCTTCTCCAGCAACAAGGGAACGATCCGCGAGGGCTACGACAAGCTCATTGGAAGCTACTTCTTCGACCAGGGCAACGTCTATTTCTCTGACACGAAGGAGCGCGGTCTCCGCGGCTTCTCCTGCTGGTTCAAGCCCAAGAACAACGAGAAGCTCGCAGTCTATATCGACGGCGTGGAGCAGGAAGCAGCGCTGACGGCTATCGGCGAGCTGATCATCAGCCCCGAGGCTACCAACCGCTACGGCAAGAACAATGGCGTGTACAACCTCCAGGGCCAGCGTGTCGGCAATACGACCGAAGGTCTGCCCAGCGGCATCTACATCGTCAATGGACGCAAGTATGTTGTAAGATAATCCTATCAGACAAACTTTAAAAAAGGACTTAAGAAAATGAAACGCAAATATATCAAGCCCGTAACTACCGTGGTGATGGTGGAGACGCAGAACAACTATTGCGCTGCTGCGTCTAATAATTCTTGGATTGTAGGCACTAAGTTCTACGACACCGGCAAGGTAGATGTGGAAAATGACGACTACGACATGGGCAGAGTCATTACGGACAAGGATGACGCCGTACACGAGTACAATCCTTGGAATCCCGATAAGTGGTAGTCCGCACGGCCTTAGGCCGTCGGCAACGACTACATAATTATTTATATTAGGACGATGGACGGAAGCCGCTTTGGCGGGCTTTCGTCCATTTCTGTTTAAGCGAGAAGCCTTTGGTGTATGAGCGAGAAGCCTCTGGTGTTTGAGGGAGAAGCCTCTGGTGTTCCCCCACACAAAAAACTTCTGCCGAGAAAATCGGGGAAAACGCTACCCCATTTCAAAGTTTCTTTTTACCTTTGCACTTGCAATAGACTGCCACACGCTGCCGTCGGCCGCGCGTGGCGATCAACGACCGAAATTAAATCAAACTACTCATGGAAGTCCGTGGCGGAGGCTGTCCTTCCCACGAGTCCACCTTTTAACTAAGACATGGAAAAAAGAAGAACTTTGAAAAACTGGATCATCGCCACCCGCCCCTGGGCCTTGCCCGCCTCGGTGATGCCGATCCTTATCATGTGGGCCTACCTCTACAGTCAGAGCGACAACGGCGCGGCCCACATCAACTGGCTCAACGCCCTGCTCTGTCTCCCGCTGCTCTCCATCGTCCACTCGGGCGGCAACATGGTGAGCGACTACTTCGACTTCACGTGGGGCGTGGACACGAAGGCCTGCAGCAATGGCGTGACGTGGATACACGACGGCACGTTCCGCCCAAAAGAGATCCTGCGCTATGGTCTGGTGCTCGTGGCGTTGGCCGTGCCCATCGGCGTGTTTCTGCTCTACAACTCGTCGTGGTCGGGATGGTGGATCGGACTGGCGGGCGTCCTGCTCGCGTTGGTCTATCCCTGGATGAAGTCCCACCACCTGGGCGACATCAACATCCTCGTGAGTTTCGCCCTGCTCCCTGCCCTCGGCACGTTCTTCGTGGCCGTGGGGGGCTACGACACGCAGTCGCTGCTGATGATCCTGCCCATCGGCCTCATCACAGTGGCCATCCTCCATGCCAACAACACCCGCGATGTGAAGACAGATCTTCAGGCCGGGCTGGGGACCATCACGACCTCGGTCTCGCTGATGAACGCCAAGGCCATCTATGCCTTCGAGATCTTCGCTCCCTACGCCCTGGCCCTGCTCTATGTGGTCCTGCTGGGACAGCCGTGGACGCTGCTGGCGGTAGGACTGACCTTGCCCCTGGCCCTGCGCAACGTGCGGACGATGATCCAGGCAGAAGACGACCTGCCCTACCGAGGCATTCAACGACTCGACCAGACGACGGCGCAGCTACAGATGATCTTCGGCCTCCTCTACGCCTTGGGCTTCTTCCTCGGCAGTTGGCTGGGAGTATAAGAACTTATATATATATAAGAAATGAGAAAAACCATTGCTGCCGTCCTCATCGCAGCCCTGCTATGGTTTGTGATGTTCTCGCCCTGGACGGCGCCACACATCAACTTCTGGTACACGATGACGTGTGCGGCCCTCACCCTCACCACGCTCTCTACGGTCTGGTGTAGGGAGTGGCTGAAGGACCTGAGGTTCTCGCCCCGCGCGGTCGCAGCGGGACTGTCGATTGCCTTCGTGCTGTGGTGGGTGTTCTGGACGGGCGACAAGGTGTCGCAATGGATGTTTGGTTTCGCCCGCAGCCAGGTGGATATGATCTACTCCATGAAGGGCGGCACGCCCCCTGCCGTCATTGCCGTCCTGCTCCTCCTCGTCATCGGTCCGGCAGAGGAGATCTTCTGGCGCGGCTTCATCCAGCGGCGGATGATGGCGCGCTGGGGCGCCAACGCGGGACTGATAGCTGCCACGGCCTGCTACACGCTCGTCCATCTGCCTTCGCTCAACTTCATGCTGATCGTGGCGGCAGGAGTCGTAGGCGGCTGCTGGGGCCTCATCTACCGCTTCTTCCCGCAAAGCCTCACGGCCCTCATCATCTCCCATGCCGTATGGGACGCCTGCGCCTTCGTCCTCTTCCCCTTCTGACAGGACACAAAAAGGGGAAAGACCCACGGTCCTTCCCCTGGTATTTTCTTGCGAAAAAGAATTGACAGTTATGCGTTGACCGCATCGCTGAGGTCAGCACCAGCCTTGAACTTCACCACCTTGCGTGCGGGGATGACAATCTTGGCACCCGTGGCGGGGTTGACACCCTGACGCTCGGGACGCTCGTTGACCTCGAAGGTACCGAAGCCGACCAGCTGCACTTTCTCGCCAGCTACCAAGGCATTCTTCAGTTCGCGCAACGTGGCGTCCAAAGCATCCTTGGCCTCAGCCTTCTTCAGACCCGAGCCGGCCGCAATCTTCTCGATTAACTCTGTTTTGTTCATAACTTTTCTTGATTATCGATTAATATATATTGATTCAAACGCTTGTGGGTGCAAATATAAGAGAATAGTTTTACAACACAAACTAAATTTCGGAAAAAGTGACGAAAATTGCGTAAAAAAGCGTATTGAGGGGGCTCCGTGTGCAGTTAATGAGGATTTTTTCGTAATTTTGCACGGTATAATCAAAAAGAACAAAAATGCTCACGCGCGAAATACCCGCAGTCACTAAGAATCTGCTGATCATCAACTCCATCATGTTTATCGCCACCTGGGTGACGGAAAACATGGGGATAGACCTGACCGGCTTGCTGGGACTGCACTTTTTTCTGGCTCCTGACTTCCACCTCTACCAGATATTCACCTACATGTTCATGCATGGTGGTCTCGGGCATATCTTCATGAACATGTTTATGCTGTGGATGTTCGGACCCGTGATGGAGGCCTATTGGGGATCGAGGAAGTTCTTTTTTTATTACATCATCTGCGGCTTGGGTGCAGGCTTCTGCCAGGAGCTGGCACAGTTTGGACAGTTCTACATCATCTGCAATGAACAAGTGCCTGGCTTCACCTTCGCCGACACCATGATGGTGGTGCGGGCCAACCAGGGCTTGCTCAACCTCTGGACGACCGTAGGCGCCTCGGGTGCACTCTACGGCATCCTCCTGGCCTACGGTATGTACTTCCCCAACGAGCGAATGTTTGTCATTCCCTTCCCCTTCCCCCTCAAGGTCAAGTGGGTAATCGCCGGTTCCATCGCCCTGGAACTGTTCTCGGCCATTGCGACCACCAACGACGGCGTGGCCCATCTGGCCCACCTCGGCGGCATGCTCTTCGGCTACATCCTCATCAAGTACTGGCGCAAGCATCCCTTCATGGAAGGCAACGGCTTCGGAAAGCACGGAGGAGGCTGGCAGAACACGGGCCACAAGCGCAAGAACTGGGGCGGATTTGGCAAAAACTGGGGCGGCTTCGACGTGCTCAAAGGCAAGAAAAACGCAGGCGAGACCACACGACAGGAGACCGACTGGGAGTATAACGCCCACAAGAAGGCTACCCAGGAGGAGATCGACCGCATCCTCGACAAGATACGAAAGAGCGGCTACGACAGTCTGACGAAGGAGGAGAAGCAGACGCTCTTCGACAGTAGCAACAACTAAGGGCTGCGCACGACAGAAAGGGTTTCCCCGAAGTCGAGGATTCTTCCGCGGAGGCGGGGGAGTCTTCCTCTGAAACGGGGAGAAATAGCACGACGTAACCATTATAAACACGAGAGAGAGAGAACGCTATGGAGAAATTGAGAAAGGCGATGCGCCTTCTGCTGGTGGTGGCCAACTTATTGGCTATCATAGCCTTGCTATTGGTGGGCTATTCCGACCTGCTCCGGCCCGAGGCGTGGCCCAAACTGAGCAACGTGGGACTGCTGATGCCTGCCGTCATCCTCGCCAACCTCGTCTTTCTCGTCCTCTGGATACTGCTGCGCCCGCGCCTGCTGTGGCTGCCCGTGGCGGGTCTGCTGCTGGCCTTTGTCCCCATCCGCCAATACACACCCTTCAATCCCACGGAGGAGCCGCCCCACGGCGCCTTGAAACTGTTGTCATGGAACGTGGCCATGTTTGAGGGCTACGTCACGAAGGAGGGAGAAAAGAGCGAGATGATGCGCTACCTGCTCGATAGCGACGCCGACTTTATCTGTCTGCAGGAGGCCACGGACAAGGGCGACAGTCTCTCGCCCCTGAAGTTGCTGCGACACAAATACACCTATACCGCCTTCATCCCCAAAGCCTCGGAGACCGGCCACGGCCTGTTTCTGGCCTCGCGCTACCCCATCCTGAGCCACGACTCCATCCCCTACCACTCCCCGGGCAACATGAGCGTGGACTTCCTCGTCGATGTGGGCGGCCAGAAGGTCTGCATCATCAACAACCACCTCCAGTCCTACGGCATCTCGGAGAAAGAGCGCGAGGGCTTCCACGACATTCTCCAAGGCGACGTGGAGGCCGACACGGCACGTATCGAGACGCTCCAGCTGATCGAGAAACTATCGAAGGGAACGACCCGCAGGGCGGCCCAGGTGCGCATGGTGGCCGCACGCATCCAGCAGCGCCTCAAGGAGGGGCTGCCCGTCATCGCATGCGGAGACTTCAACGACACCCCCATCTCCTACACACACAGAACCCTGTCGAAGGGACTGACAGACTGCTACATAGCCTCGGGCAACGGTCCCGGACGGTCCTTCAACCGCAACGGAATCTATACACGCATCGACCATATCCTCTGCTCCGACTTCTTCAAGCCCTATGGCGCCAAAGTCGATGATCGTATCCACACAAGCGACCACTACCCTATCTTCTGCTGGTTGGAAATGCGGCCAAAACCTTAAAAAAATGACATTTAAGGCCGAAAGTTTTCCCAATGTGTGAAAAAATCAGTATCTTTGCACGTTTGTAGTACGTTCGTGTCTCTTTTACGAGGCAGGACGGGCTATGAATGGGCGCTTTTTAGCTGATTAAATTCAAAAACAACAATAAAAATGCAGAACAAAGGACTAGTAATTTGCGTGGCCGTCTTGCTGACGCTCGCAAGTATCTTCTACCTGTCTTTCTCGGTAGCCACCAGCTACTATGACAGCCAGGCCGAGAAGATCAAAGATCCCATTGCGCGGCAGGACTACAAGGACTCCGTGAAGTATCTGGGCATCTACTCTTATCAGAAGTGTCTGGAGACACAAATCGGCCTCGGCCTTGACCTGAAGGGCGGTATGAACGTCATTCTGGAGATCTCCGTACCCGACGTCGTCGATGTGCTCGCTGACCACAAGACCGACCCGGCCTATGTGAAGTCGCTCCAGCAGGCCAAGAAGGAGGAGGAGACGAGCCAGCGCGACTTCATCTCTCTCTTCATCGACGCTTACCACAAGAACGCGCCGGGCCACCGCCTGGCCGAGATCTTCGCCACCCAGCAGCTCAAGGGCAAGGTGAGCACGCAGAGTACGGATGAGCAGGTGGAGAGCGCCTTGCGCGCAGAAGTGACCGCCGCCATCGACAACTCCTACAACGTGGTCCGCAACCGTATCGACCAGTTTGGCGTCGTGCAGCCCAACATCCAGAAGCTCGAGGGACAGGAAGGCCGACTGATGGTCGAGATGCCGGGTATCCGCGAGCCGGAGCGTATGCGCAAGCTGCTGCAGGGTAGCGCCAACCTGGAGTTCTGGGAGACCTACAACAACCAGGAGATCACGCCGTATCTCGTCCAGCTGGACCAGCGTCTGGCCAATGGCGACAACGGCACGGAGAAGAAGGACACGGCTGCCACTGACGGCACGAAGGCCCCGGCCAAGAAGGCTGCCTCCAAGCTGCAGCTCCGCGACAGCCAAAACGCTGCCGCCAACGCCGCCAAGAACGAGACCGACGCCCAGCTGCGCCGCGACCACCCGCTGCTCTCCATGCTTCAGACCATCCCGGGCGAGGCCCTCAGCATCGTAGGCTATGCCAACGTGCGCGACACCGCCGCTATCAACAAGCTCATCTATAGCCACCTGGCCAAGCAGGTGCTGCCCAGCGACCTGAGACTGCTCTGGAGTGCCAAGCCGGCCGACGGACTCAACCAGAAGAACGTCTTTGAGCTCCACGCCCTGAAGATCACCACGAGCGACGGCCGCCCCGTCCTGGAGGGTGACGTCGTCACCGACGCCAAGGACCAGTTTGACCAGTATGGCAAGCCGGAGGTGAGCATGTCCATGAATTCCGAGGGTGCGCGCGAATGGTCGGCCATCACCAAGGCCAACCTCGGCAAAGCCGTAGCTATCGTGCTCGACGGCGTAGTCTATACCGCTCCGCGCATCAACAGCCAGATTGACGGCGGCCAGTCGTCTATCTCGGGCAACTTCACCATCGAGGATACCAAGGACTTGGCCAACACGCTGAAGTCTGGACGTATGCCGGCTCCGGCACGTATCGTCCAGGAGGAGGTCGTCGGTCCTACGCTCGGTGCACAGTCCATCCAGCAGGGTCTCATCTCCTTCGTCATCGCTTTCGTCGTCCTGATGATCTACATGCTCCTGATGTACGACATCATCCCGGGTATGATGGCCAACGTGGCGCTGCTCGCCAACCTCTTCTTCACGTTAGGAATATTGGCCTCGTTCCAGTCGGCGCTCACCATGCCGGGTATTGCCGGTATCGTGCTGACACTGGGTACGGCCGTCGATGCCAACGTGCTGATCTATGAGCGCATCAAGGAGGAGATGAGAGGCGGCAAGGGCATCAAGGAGGCCCTGGAGGCAGGTTACAAGAACGCCTTCTCCGCCATCTTCGACTCCAACCTCACCTCGCTCATCACGGGTATCATCCTGCTCGTCACGGGTACGGGTCCGATCCGTGGTTTCGCCACCACGTGGATCATCGGTCTGTGCTGCTCGTTCTTCACTGCCGTCTTCCTGACCCGCATCGTCTATGAGAAGCAGATGGCCAAGAACCGCTGGCTCAACCAGAAGTTCTACACCTCCATCAGCAAGAATCTGATGCAGAACGTCAACTTCGGCTTCATGAAGATGAGCAAGAAGAGCTTCACGCTCTGTGGCATTGCCGCCGTGGTCTTCATCGGCAGCTTCGCCATCCGCGGCCTCAGCCAGAGTATCGACTTCACGGGTGGACGCAACTATGTCGTGACCCTCAACAAGGCCACGGAGGTAGAGAGCGTGCGCGAGCTGCTCGATGGCGCATTCGTCAACACTACGGGTACGGACGCTGGCAAGCAGGCCACGACTTCCGTCATCGCCCTCGGTACGGACGGCAAGACCATCCGCGTCTCGACCAACTACAATATTGAGTCCAACGACCCGATGGAGGACGACCGCGCAGAGACCATCCTCTACAACGCCCTCCACAAGGCTGGCTTCGTCAGCCAGGCCAACGTAGAGGCCTTCAAGAACCCGGATATCCGTACGGGCGGATCTATCATCAGCTCGGCCAAGGTAGGACCTTCCGTGGCTAAGGACATCACCTACGGCGCCATCATCAGTGTGGCCCTGGCTCTGTTCTTCATCTTCCTCTACATCTTGCTGCGCTTCCGCAACCTCGGTTTCTCCGTTGGTTCTATCGTCGCTCTGTTCTTCGATACCCTCACCGTGGTTGGTATCTACTCGCTCTGCTGGGGCTGGATGCCGTTCTCGCTGGAGATCGACCAGACCTTCATCGGTGCTATCCTGACGGTGATCGGCTATTCTATCAACGATAAGGTGGTGGTCTTCGACCGAATCCGTGAGAACCTCAAGTTGCATCCGAAGCAGGATCGCGAGACCCTCTTCAACAGCTCAATCAACCAAACGCTGGCCCGTACGATCAACACGTCAGCCTCTACGCTCATCGTGTTGCTCTGCATCTTCTTCCTGGGTGGTGAGAGCATCCGCAGCTTCTCCTTCGCCATGATCCTCGGTGTGGTCTTCGGTACGCTCAGCTCCATCTTCATCGCTTCGCCGGTGGCTTACATGGTGCTCAAGCGCAAGACGATCGACGCCAACGAAGTGGCCAAAGCATAACAACAGAATGGTCAAGCCTGTAGCAAGGCTTACTCCACGATAAAGCAGACCCCGTTGCCTTCTCTCGGCAACGGGGTCTCTTGTTTGGTTCATCCGGAAAATCGAGTGATAGGGTTTGTGCTGTTGGCAATACGTCCAGCTGAGTTAGGGAAAACAACAAATACAACTTATACAACAAGTAACAACCTACACGCTACGCGTGTATAACAATCTTGCTGCAAGGTAAACAACAAAATACAAGGCTTCGCCAGGACATTACGCCAGGAGAAATCAGCAGGAAATGTGTCCAAGGCGAAGCGTTGTTCATAGTTGTTTCCCTTGCAGCAACCCTTGGTCAGCATGAGCCTCGAAGAGGCAATGTCCCCGCGAAGCGTTGTTACTTGTTGTAAAAGTTGTTCGAGTTGTTTTCTGTGTGTCCACGTCGAATCACTCCATTTTCGAGAAGAACCTCTTATTTTCATATTACATCCTCTGCTCTCCTATTACATCCTCTTCTCTCCTAGTTAGTTTCTCTTCTCTCCTATTATATATAATATAGGAGGCAAGCAACGATGGCCTATGAGTCCTTGGGAACGCTATGGCCAATGCTTTTGCCAGACTATAGGACAAGCACAAAAGCGAGCTTTGAAAGAGCGTGAGAACACTACTCTTCCAAAGCCCGCTTCCTATCGCTATGAGCCCACAGAGGGGCGCTACTCGCTTCGGAGTGTGGCCAGCAGGTCCAAGGCGCGATCCTCGTTGGCCTCCATGATCTCGCGCTCGCCAGGACCCTTGTCGTTGATGCCACAAAGGTGGAGGATGCCGTGGATGATGACCCGATGGAGCTCGTCGTCGTAGGACTTGCCAAACTGTTCGGCATTGGTGCGGACGGTGTCGAGCGAGATGACCAGGTCGCCGTTGATCACATCGTCCTCATCATAGTCGAACGTGATGATATCGGTGTAATAATCATGTCCCAAATACTCGCGGTTGACCTCCAGTATCTTGTCGTCATTGACAAACAGGTAGCCCACCTCGCCCACCTTGCGCCCGTGGGAAGCTGCTACGGCCTTGATCCATTTCGACGTGAGGCGTTTCTTGATCTTCGGCATGGCGATGCCTTCGGCATTATAAGTTATCATAACCTCCTTATTTTATATAGTGTAAATCATTTCTTTGGAATAAACTGCGATGCATCATGGCCGAAGAACCTCAGTTCGCGGACCAAGGTACTGCTGACGCTCTGGAGATCGGGCTCCGTGAAGAGCAAGACCGTCTCCACGCCGCTCAATTGGCGATTGATGTCGGCCTGTTGGCGCTCATACTCAAAATCTTTGACATCTCGCACACCACGGACGATGAAGCGTGCTCCCTCGCGACGGGCCATATCGATGGTCAGGTCGCTATACGGGCGCACACTCACCCGCGGATCGTCCTCATAGAGCGAGGCGATGGCGGCCACGCGCTCGGATATTTCCTCCTGCGTATGCTTCCGCTCGCTCACGGCCACGGCGATGACAAGGTGGTCGAAGAGTGGAAGGGCCCGACGCACTACCGACGCATGGCCCGTAGTGAAGGGGTCGAAAGTGCCCGTGAAGAGGGCGATGCGGCTATTCTCGTTTGCTTTCATACTTGCTTCACTTCTTTCAATCGAAAAGGTCTGGCTGCATCACGTTGCCAGCATAGGGATTGCGCCCCAGGTGCTCGTAGGCCAACTGCGTGGCCACGCGTCCGCGGGGCGTGCGCTTGAGAAATCCCTCCATGATCAGATAGGGCTCATAGACCTCCTCCACGGTACCGCTATCCTCGCCGATGGCCGTGGCAATGGTGGAAATGCCCACCGGACCGCCACGAAACTTGTCGATGATGGTCAGGAGGATCTTGTTGTCGATCTCGTCGAGACCATACTGGTCGATATTCAACGCCTGGAGGGAGAAGATGGCTATCTCCTGGGTGATCGTGCCGTCGCCCTTCACCTGGGCAAAGTCGCGCACGCGGCGCAACAGTCCGTTGGCGATACGGGGCGTGCCACGGCTTCGGCGGCTGATCTCGACGGCTGCCGCATCCTCTATGGGCACATGGAGGAGGCTGGCAGAGCGCTTGATGATAGTCTGGAGCGTCTCGGGGTCGTAGTACTGGAGGTGGAGGTTGATGCCAAAACGAGCTCGGAGCGGGGCCGTAAGCAGGCCGCTACGGGTCGTGGCGCCCACCAAGGTAAACGGATTGAGGTCTATCTGGATGGATCGTGCCGAGGGCCCCTTGTCGATCATGATGTCGATGCGGAAGTCCTCCATCGCCGAATACAGATACTCCTCCACGACGGGAGAGAGGCGATGGATCTCGTCGATGAAAAGCACGTCGCTCCGCTCCAGCGAGGTAAGGATGCCGGCAAGGTCGCCCGGCTTGTCGAGGACAGGGCCAGAGGTGATCTTGAAACCCACGCCCAGCTCGTTGGCGATGATGTTGCTCAAAGTAGTCTTTCCCAGTCCGGGAGGACCGTGGAGCAAGGTGTGGTCGAGCGGCTCGCCACGGTATTTGGCTGCTTCGACAAATACGCGCAGGTTATCGACTACGCCCTGTTGACCGCTAAAGTCGTCGAAACGTAGCGGTCTGAGCGCATTCTCAAATTCCTTCTCCGCGGTCGAAAGCGGTCGTTGTTCCCTAATATCGAAATTATCTGCCATAAATCTAATTTGCAAATATACAAAGAAGCGGCCACATGGCAAAGGAAATGGCGCGTTTTCTTCATCGGCCACCCTCTGCGAGGCCTCATCCGCAGACTTATGTGTCCACCGTCTAGCCGTAAAGTCGGCAAGGCTACCGCCAGCATTTCGTCAACAACAAGGAGAGCGTCTCAGTATATCAGAACGATGCAAGAAAGCAACCGCCCGAAGGAGTAAGTTGTATCTTTTTGTTAAAAATGCAACAAAGCGAGAAAATAATTTGGTTTTTATTTTGCAGAAAGGTAGATTAGTCGTATATTTGCAGCATAACGTAAACTTTTAAATATAGCGACTATTATGACAACGAAAACAATCATCGTCAGCCTTATCATCGTAGTAGCCATCTGCGTTGTCGTCTTTGAGTACTTCCACAAGAAGCACGCCAAATATACCGAAGACGAGCTAAAGCAATTCACCATTGACCTTTTTGCGCAAAAAGGAGTGGAGAGCATCGCCTATGATCAATACATCGCGGCCGTGAAACGCCACTACAACATATCGCAGAAGGCTGCCACCGCATTGGTAGGCAAGGCACAGAAGTACAATATCGTCGCGCTGAGCAACCACCAGGTGACCTTGGCAGGATAAGCAGCAAGCGCCACACCATACGCGCACGGGCGGCAAAAATCCGTAGCAGGCAAGGGCGTAGGCTCCTCCTGACGGACTTTTGCCGCCCGCGTGATAGATGGAGGCGAGGGGCCTTAGAGGCGCATCATCTGCAGGGGCGTACCGTCGAGGCGGTAGATAGTGAACAAGCCGTCCTCGTAGGTGGCGAAGGTCGGCTCCTTGCCGCCCTTGGGGAAGGTGATGGATCCGAGATTGACGAAGGCGGGACCTTCCCCCTGCGACAACTCCCAAAGATGGCTATGTCCACAGACGAGGACGTCGTAGGGGCCGACAGGCAGCTTCTCCTTGTTGTAGAGATGGCCGTGGGTCAGAAAGAGTCTGCGACCGCCATCGACGAGCAGCAGATAATCGGACATCATCGGAAACTGGAGCAACATCTGATCGACCTCTGCGTCGCAGTTGCCACGCAGGGCGACGATCTGACTGGCTCGGGCGTTGAGGTCGGCGACGATGCCCTGGGCGTCAATGCCCTCAGGGATGCGGTTGCGCGGACCATAGTTGAGGATATCGCCGAGAACGCAGAGCATATCGCAATGATTCTCGTCATAGAATTGGAGCACTTTCTGCAGGGCTGGACGGCAGCCGTGGATGTCTGAGACCAATAAGTATTTCATGTTCGTTTGCTTTTTGGCCGCAAAGGTAAGGATAAAATGTCAATCCCCCACCCTCGTTAGCCGTTTTTTGGCCAGGAGAGAAAAGAACGAAAGCACCCGCCTCGTCTCCTTGAAGAAGATCAGGCGGGTGCAGGATTCTATTTGCTTGATGTTTGTTCCTATTCGGAACGCGGTGCTACCTTAGCCCTCGCGGCTTAGTAGTTTTCTGCGTTGATCTCGAAGTAGCTCAACGGGTGGTTGCAAACGGGGCAAACCTCCGGAGCCTTCTTGCCAACAACGATATGGCCACAGTTGCGGCACTTCCAGATGCGGTCGCCGTCACGAGAGAAGACAATGCCCTCCTCGATGTTCTGGAGCAACTTGCGATAGCGCTCCTCGTGGTGACGCTCGATGGCGCCAACCATACGGAACTTAGCGGCAATCTCCTTGAAGCCCTCCTCGTCGGCCTCCTTGGCCATACGATCGTACATGTCCGTCCACTCATAGTTCTCGCCAGCGGCAGCATCCTTCAGGTTTTCAACCGTAGAGGGGATCTCGCCACCATTGAGATACTTGAACCAGAGCTTGGCGTGCTCCTTCTCGTTGCCTGCAGTCTCCTCAAAGAGAGCAGCGATCTGCTCATAACCATCCTTGCGAGCCTTGGAAGCATAGTATGTATACTTGTTGCGTGCCTGGCTCTCACCTGCGAACGCATCCATGAGATTCTTCTCAGTCTTGGTACCTTTCAGTTCTTTCATCTTGTTTGAATTTTAAGTATTTCGTAATGTTTTGTTCTCACTCATGCAATCTTTTTAGTATTGCGATGCAAAGGTACGATATTTCCTTGTAATAATTACAATGTTTAGCGTTAAAAAAGCTAAAATGCCTCGAAAAACCGACTGTTTTCGCTTGTGTCGGAATATTTGCGTAACTTTGCAGCCATGAAAATAGGTACAATAGACTTAGGCAACCGTCCTTTGCTGCTCGCTCCGATGGAGGATGTGACCGACATCGGCTTTCGCCAGATGTGCAAACGATTTGGCGCGGCGATGGTATATACGGAGTTTGTATCGGCAGACGCCATCATCCGCAATATCGACTCGACGCTACGCAAGATGGTCATCGATGACCGGGAACGTCCCGTGGGCGTGCAGATCTACGGCCGCGACGTGGCGTCGATGGTGGAGGCGGCACGCATCGTGGAGCAAGTACACCCCGACGTGATAGACATCAACTTCGGCTGCCCCGTTAAGAAGGTGGCAGGCAAGGGTGCTGGCGCAGGAATGCTGCGCAACATTCCGCTACTGCTGGAGATCACGCGTGCCGTGGTCGATGCGGTCAAGGTACCCGTGACGGTGAAGACACGGTTGGGATGGGACAAAAACGAACTCATCATCACCTCGCTCGCCGAGCAACTGCAGGACTGCGGCATTCAGGCACTCACCATCCATGGAAGAACCCGCAGCCAGATGTACACGGGCGAGGCCGACTGGACGCTGATAGGCGAGGTGAAGGCAAACCCGCGCATCCACATCCCCATCATCGGCAATGGCGACGTGACAACACCCGACATCGCCCGGAGTCGGTTTGAGCAGTATGGCGTGGACGGCGTGATGGTGGGGCGTGCCACCTTCGGTTGCCCATGGATCTTCGAGGAGATGAGGCGCGGACTCAACGGAGAGGCGAACACAGGTAGCGGACTGACCATCGACGACAAGATCGACGTGCTGGAGGAAATGCTGCACATCAATGTGGAGCGCATCGACGAATATCGCGGCATCCTACACACACGCCGCCATCTGGCGGCTTCGCCCATCTTCAAGGGAATACCCGACTTCCGACAGACGCGTATCGCCATGCTGCGGGCCGAGACAGTGGCCGATCTGACAGAGATTCTCAACCATTGCCGCACGCTCCTGCGCGAGCAACAGTAGCGGGCTTCTCTCCCCTCTACTCTCATACTGGGGAGAAAGGGGCGCCAAGGGTGTGAAAAGGGGCTATTAACTGCTTCAAAAAATGAAGTTATATTCATAGGCCTACGAAGTTAACTTCATAAGCCAACGAAGTTAACTTCATAAGCCAACGAAGTTAACTTCGTTGGCCGATGAAGTTATATTCATAAAAAGGGGTGAAAATTAGGGGCTGCTGACGGTGCTACAGGATTCCACAAGTTGAGCATAGAACGTGCCAGATTCATCGGCAAGCAACTCTTAAAACGCGGTGTTAGCAAAAACAATATCAAAGCCACAAGTCTTGGCAGTATTCATCAGTTTCACTATAAGAAACTAACCGATTTGGAGTGGCATTGTTGACAATGTAGTTCTTTTAGTTTTGTCAAAATTTGGAACGATGCTATCTTTTCGAGGAATGGTAGCATACGTTTCACTTTTCTTTTTCATTTGTACTGTTCTAATCATATTGTGTCGCTTACAAAAATAGTATTTTTTCTTGAAGAAATTGATTGACACAACAACCAATTTGCTTATATTTCCATATTTAATCCAATTTCATTCGTTAATCTGCGCCAATTTCCATATATTTGCAAACAGAAAACATTAATTGATTATATCATGGCGGAAAACAAACCCCTCAACAGAATCAAAGTTATGCTTGCCGAACGTATGGCGACGAACAAGCAACTTGCCGAAATGTTAGGCAATGACCCTACTACGGCGTCTAAGTGGGATACAAACACATCTCACCCCACATTGGAAAACATGATAGAGACAGCAAAAAGTCTCAAATGTGACATGAATAACCTTGTAAGGTTGGACACTACCATAAATAATTAGCCTGACACTGCCATATGCCTGTAAATAAGAACGCAATGCTGCGCTATCAAGTTCTTGACCGCTGCTTTAGTGACTTTAAGCGGAAGTACGAAATAGATGACCTTGTAGATAAGGTCAACGAGGTGCTTTATGATCTTAATGGCACCGAAGTTAAATTGCGTCAGATTTGGGACGACATTAAGTACATGCGCGACCGCATGACCTACAATGCCCCTATTAAGGCATATAGGTATCAAGGAAAACGTTGTTACTATCGCTATACAGACCAGTCTTTCTCAATCTTCAATAATGAGCTTTCTACTGAAAAGGTCGCAAAACTGCGCTCTACAATAGAAATGCTGTCATTGTATTACAAACAAGAAAGGTTCTAAAAATGAAAAAATCAACGAAGCTCAGCATGCAATGGTTTTATAACCTATTGGAACGTGGAGAATGCGACATTATGGACTTCAAGGAACAACTTGAAGACAAAATGTCATTTGGTAAGTCTTTGAAGAACTTTGCGCCAAAGTATGATGAAACAGCGAGGGATGTTGTGGCTTTTGCTAACAACAAAGGTGGCTTCCTTTTCATTGGCATCGTAGATGGTAGTAAGGAGGTGAACCAAAGCTTTGTCTATAGTAATGATAAAGTGTTCGATCTTATCCATCAGGTGCAAGACCGCACAGAACCTACCATAACGCTTATACCTCATAAGATAAACGTAGAAGGAAAAGATTTACTCGTATTAGAAATTCCTTTTTCTACTCAGCTACATCGAACAAGTCGTGGAGAATTTTTGATTCGCAGCAATGATGGTAATCGGGCTATTGAACCATACGAGATGGCTACAATTATGTCTGAGAAAGGATTGATTGTTTACGATCAGAAAACATGGCATATATCTGGCGAATGGCTTGACGAAAAACGTCTAAGTCAACTTCGTGATATGATAGAGGCTAAAAATGCTAATAGCCCATATTTGGACAAGACACAAGAAGACTTGTTGGACTCTCTTGGAATGACAAAAGATGAGGGTAGCGAAACATTGCCAACAACGACAGGCTTACTGTTGTTGGCAACCAAACAGCTTTGAGAGAATTGCCTTTCTATGAGGTAAAATATATTCATTATTTCGCTGACGGCACTTATAAGCCCTATGAATATAAAGGCAATATAATAGAGGTTGCCAAAGCTTGTTTTGCTCAATTAAAGGCAGAAATCAAGCAAAAGGAGTATGTTTTCGGTTTGTTCCGAGAATACGTGGAGGATTATTCGGAAATAGTAATCAGAGAACTGCTCATCAATGCCTTGGCACATAGAAGTCTCAGTAGACAACAGATTGTTGAAATACGAAAATACGATGATGGAAACTATCTAGAAATAGAAAGCCCTGGTACTTTCCCTGAGGGAATTACCATAAACAATTATCTGCGCAAGACCAACCCTCGTAATCCTAATGTGATGGATATCTTGCGCGAGATTGGTTTGGCAGAAAAGGCTGGAAGTGGATTTGACAAGATATTTACGGACCTTCTTAAAAAAGGAAAATCTTTGCCCAAACCAGAAGAAACCGATAATTCTGTTATTTTCAGAATAAAGGCAGATGTCGTATCAGAAAAGCTAATAGAACTTTCCTTACTATATGAGAACCAGACAGGAAAGGCAATGAAGTTGGACGAATTACTAGTCCTATCAGAAGTAGTAAAGCATAAACACGTTAAGATTTCCGAATTGTCTAATATGCAAAATGTCAGCAATTATAGATTGCAGAGTATTTTGGACAAGTTATGTAACTTGGAGTTCTTGGAAACATCTGGCAAAACGTCAGGATTGTCTTACATACTACATGTAAGCAAACGTAAAAACATGAACGACAAAATAGAATATGTAAACACTAAAAAGCAAGAGAAAGCAAGACAAAAAGAGGCGATATTACGATATTTGGATTCCATTCAAACTATCAACAATACAGAGGCTCGACAATTATTGAAACTTTCAGATAGAGAAAGATCAAAGGTTTCTCGACTGTTTGCAGAATTGGTAAGTGAAAAAGAAATTTCGAAAACAGAAGATAGCGTCGCTAACAATGTGAAATACAGAAGATTTCAAAAGTAAAATATAAATCCGTTTGCAAATCCGTTTGCAAATCCGTTTGCAAATCCGTTTGCAAAATCAGTTAAAAATAATTGATTTGCAAACAGAACTGCAAACAAGGATACCTAGATAAGTACTCTGAGAACTACTGATAGTACCCAAAAGTAGAAAAGAAAATACCCAGAAAATATAATAAGCCAATGGAGCAGAGCGATACTAACAACATACGAACGGCATACCATGAGGTGTTTCTCATACGAAGGCCAGATGCCGATACCTTTGCTGACTTCACCGAAACGAAGTTGGCGGCATTCATATGGCAAGGTCGGATGATTCCCCATTTTCCTGTTGAAACGAGACTGGGAGATTTTGCTCCTTACAACATAGAAAAAGAGGTAGCCATCCTCACGACGTCTACCTCTCACTTGACTAAACTTAATCTACAAACCTGAGTATTTTTATCCAATGTTGGTTGAATTGCAATGCTATTGGGAACTCAGGAAAACCGACATTTTCATGTTCGGCACGCCCTTCATTCCGCTTGCAAAGATACATTGTTTTCTTGAAAAAAACAAATTTTTATCCAAGAAAAACGGCTTTATTCAGCGAACTCCCTGTTTTTTTAAACAAAACGGATATCATACCGCCTCCGCGCCAGTATCCCGCAACCTTGTTTTTTCAACGACTATCAACTCCTCCATACATTATATATTATAGGGAAGATCCTTACGGTTGTGAGTCGCCCTCGATATACTGCTCCAGATAGAGATGTTCACCATCGAAGACAGCATAGGAGAAGAGCCTGATCCAATCGCCGAGGATGAGCATCCGTACTTTCTCGCTGAGATTGAGATCGAGTTCGATATGGCGATGACCATACAGGAAGTAATCGACATTGGTGTGGGAGCGCATATACTCCTTTGTGAAGCGCACCAAATACTCCTTATCCTCACCCATATAGGGAGGTTCCATGCCATCGACTCGCTTCATCCGGCTGTGCTTCGCCCACCGCAAGCCCAACTGCATGCCCCACCAAGGATGAACAAAGTTGAGCAGACGCTGGCAGAAGCGGTTGTGGAAGACGCGCCGAAGCAGCTTGAACTTGACCGATGGGTCACCAAGCCCATCACCATGGGCAAGGAAAAAGACCTTGTCGCCAATCTCCGTGGTAAGCGGCTGACGATGGAGAATGACGCCGCACTCCTCCTCCAAATAGCCGTAGGTCCATATATCGTGGTTGCCCGTGAAGAAATGCACCTCCACACCAAGGTCGGTCAGTTCCGAGAGCTTGCCGAGGAAGCGAGTGCAACCCTTTGGCACGACATACTTGTATTCGTCCCAAAAGTCGAACATATCGCCCAGGAGATAGACTGCGCCCGCCTTGTCCTTGATACTATCGAGGAAACGGACGATGCGCCGCTCCTGTGTGCGGCGGTGCGGGATGGCCCAAGACCCAAGATGGGCATCGGAAAGGAAATAGACGTTCTTCATCGGAAAAGGCTTTTAGGGGTTGATACTAAGGACCTGAGAAACGCGCCGCCAACTATTCGACGGTGCAAAAGGCTGGCGCATCAGGCGAAGCCCAGCTCCACCTTGGCCTCCTCGCTCATCATGCTCTGATCCCAAACCGGCTCAAAGACGAGGTTGATATTGGCCGCCTTCACTCCCTCCACGCTCTCCAGCTTCGTCCGAACATCCTCAACGATGAAGTCGGCGGCGGGACAGTTGGGCGCAGTGAAGGTCATATCGAGATCGACCGTACCATCGTCGTTGACCTCTATCTTGTAAATCATGCCCAGATTCCAGATATCCACGGGAATCTCGGGGTCATAGACGGTCTTCAGCACATCTACGATCCGTTCTTGTATCTGCAGTTTCTCTTCTTGATTCATTTTTGTTGTCTTTTGTATGTATCGTGCAGCTTATCTTTTGCAAAGATATGGAAAACCATGCGTAGCACAAAGAAAAAGAGGCTTTTTCTTTGCGAAATCATGACTAAAAGGGCTACCTTTGCATCTCAGTATGGACTACAAGACTACGATATTGAAGAATGGACTGCGCGTGATCCTGCTTCCATCGGCATCACCCGTAGTGTATTGCGGCTACGAGCTGGCGGCTGGTGCTGGCGACGAGTTGGCCGGAGAGGAAGGACTGGCGCACTTCTGCGAGCACACCACCTTCAAAGGGACGGCGCGCCGCAACGCCATCGACATCATCAACGCGCTTGAAAGCGTGGGCGGAGAACTCAACGCCTTCACAACCAAGGCCCACACGGTGTTCTACGCCGCCCTTCTGCACGAGCATATAGCCCGTGCGGTCGATCTGCTGAGCGACATCGTCTTCCAAAGTGTCTATCCCCAGCAAGAGATAGACAAAGAGGTGGAGGTCATCTGCGACGAAATAGAGTCCTACAACGACTCTCCCTCAGAATTGATCTACGACGAGTTTGAGAACATCATCTTCGAGGGCACGCCCTTAGGCCACAACATCCTCGGCACGGCAGACCACGTGCGGCAGTTCAAGACTGCCGACGCAAAGCGATTTACAAGTCGGCTCTACCGTCCCGAGCGTGCGGTCTTCTTCGCCTCGGGCGACGTTTCGTTCGACCACCTCGTCTCCCTGCTTTGCGAAGCCCTGCATACGGAGGTTGCCTCCTCTCCTCTCGCCAACGACGAGACCGACACACAAGCAGGGGAAGGGCAAGCGCACCAGTTGCCCATCAGCAGCTACCTGCAAGGAAAAATCTTCAAAAAACAACGCGACACACACCAGGCGCACGTCGTCATGGGTTGCCGTGGCTATGCCGTCTCACATCCGCGGCGCATTGCCTTATACCTACTGAACAATATCCTCGGCGGCCCAGGTATGAACGCACGCCTCAACCTCTCGCTGCGAGAACGCAACGGACTGGTCTATACCGTCGAGAGCACATCTGTCAACTACGCCCAGACGGGTCTGTGGTGCATCTATTTCGGATGCGACCATGCCGACGTGGACCGCTGCCTCGCCTTGGTACGCGACGAACTGGACGCCTTCATCCAAGAGCCCTTGGAAGAAGAGACGTTGAGGAAGGCACAGCAGCAGATCAAGGGACAGATAGCTTTGGCATGCGACAACCGCGAGAACTTTGCCATCGACTTCGGTAAAAGTTTCCTTCACTATGGCAAGGAGCGGGACATCGCCCGCCTCTATGCCGAGATAGACGCTGTCACGACTGCCGACATACGGGCCGTGGCACAGGAACTATTCCCCGCAAGCAATCTGACAACCTTGATCTACGAATAGAAGAAGGCCTATCCACCTACAAAAAGCCAATGGGACTCGTTGATACGACAAGTCCCATTGGCTTTTATCAGTCATCAACCCCAGACGGCCTACTGGCCGCTGGGGATGTGTGTTTACTTCAACTTCTGCTCCAGCTTGGCGAGCATATCGACCGTCATCGAGCTGAGGTCATACTGCGGTTTCCAGTCCCACTCGGCACGGGCGCAGCTGTCGTCGAGCTTATCGGGCCAGCTCTGTGCGATACCCTTCTTGAGCGGATCCACATCATAGACCATCTCGAAGTCGGGCTTGTGCTTCTTGATCTCAGCATAGACCGTCTCCGGAGCAAAGCTCATGGAAGCGATGTTGAAACCGTTGTGGTGGATCAGACGGCTGGGATCAGCCTCCATCAGCTGAATGCAAGCGTGCAATGCGTCGGGCATATACATCATATCCATCAGCGTACCCTCGGGGATCGGGCAGACGAACTTCTCACCACGCACAGCGCTATAGTAGATATCAACCGCGTAGTCGGTCGTACCACCACCCGGAGGCGTCACATAGGAGATGAGACCCGGGAAGCGTACCGAACGGGTGTCAACACCATACTTCGTGTGGAACCAGTCGCTGAGCAGCTCGGTGGTCACCTTGCTCACACCATAGATGGTCTTCGGACGCTGTACCGTGTCCTGCGGGGTGTCAACCTTCGGCGTGTTGGGGCCGAAAGAACCGATGCTACTCGGCGTAAACACCTGACACTTGTGGTCCTTGGCCACCTCAAGGATGTTCCAAAGACCATCGATACCAATCTTCCAAGCCAGCTGGGGCTTGTTCTCAGCCACCACTGAAAGGAGGGCGGCGAGGTTATAAATGGCGTCAATGTTGTATTTGCGTACAATCTCGGCGATCATCTCGCCGTTCGTGACGTCGGCTTCGGCCATCGGTCCCGTCTCCTGCAGCTCCTTCGAAGGCTCAGCGCCTTTGATGTAGCCTGCCACTACATGCTCGTTACCATAGCGTTTGCGCAACTCTCGTGTCAATTCAGAGCCAATCTGACCTGACGATCCAATGACAAGGATATTTTTCATGCTTCTGTCGTAATAGAATTAATTGCCTTTACGGGCTGCAAAATAACAGAAAAATCCTCGAACTGTGAAAGAAGATTCATTAAATATAGTTAAACCGCCCCACACGAAGCGTTTTTTATCCGCAGAATGGTCGTTAGTCTCGAAAAATATCAGTTACTTTGCGTTCAGAAATATCTGATAACTTAAATAAATTATTATTTCAAAGTCATGTACGGTAAGATTAAGGAACATCTCAGCAAAGCATTGTCCGACTTGAAGGAAGCCGGCTTGTACAAGGAGGAGCGTATCATCGAGAGCCCGCAGGGTGCAGCCATTCAGGTGAAGGGTAAGGAAGTTCTCAACTTCTGCGCCAACAACTATCTGGGTCTGGCCAATCATCCGCGCCTCGTCAAGGCGTCTCAGGAAATGATGGACCGCCGCGGCTTCGGTATGGCCTCCGTGCGCTTCATCTGCGGCACGATGGACATCCACAAGGAGCTTGAGGCAGCCATCTCAGACTACTTCCAGACCGAGGACACCATCCTCTACGCTGCTTGCTTCGATGCCAACGGCGGACTCTTCGGCAGTTTCCTCACCGACCAGGACGCTATCATCTCCGACGCACTCAACCACGCTTCAATCATCGATGGCGTGCGTCTCTGCAAGGCCAAGCGCTACCGCTACGCCAACGCCAACATGGAGGAGCTGGAGAAGTGCCTCCAGGAGGCCCAGGCTCAGCGTTTCCGCATCATCTGCACCGACGGTGTGTTCTCCATGGACGGCAATGTAGCCCCGATGGACAAGATCTGCGACCTCGCAGAGAAGTATGACGCCCTCGTCATGGTCGATGAGAGCCACTCAGCTGGTGTCGTAGGTGCTACGGGCCACGGCGTGAGCGAGCTCTGCAAGACCTACGGTCGTGTGGACATCTACACGGGTACGCTCGGTAAGGCTTTCGGTGGCTCCCTCGGTGGCTTCACCACGGGTAAGAAGGAGATCATCGACATGCTCCGTCAGAGCTCTCGTCCGTACCTCTTCTCCAACTCGTTGGCCCCGGGCATCATCGGTGCCAGCCTCGAAGTGTTCAAGATGCTCAAGGAGAGCAACGAGATCCACGACAAGCTCGTTGAGAATGTCAACTACTTCCGCGACAAGATGATGGCTGCCGGCTTCGACATCAAGCCGACCCAGAGTGCTATCTGCGCCGTGATGCTCTACGACGCGCCGTTGTCACAGCGCTACGCCAACCGTCTGTTGGAAGAGGGCATCTACGTCACGGGCTTCTACTATCCCGTCGTCCCGAAGGGCGAGGCCCGCATCCGCGTCCAGCTCTCGGCCGCTCACACCAAGGAGCAGCTCGACCGCGCCATCGCTGCCTTCATCAAGGTCGGCAAGGAACTTGGCGTGCTGAAGTAAACAGCTCTACAGATGGTGGTCGCTGCCAAACAGCAGAGGCCAAGCATCTCCCCCATTGCCCCGTCTATGTGCCCTCGGCCCACAGGCGGGGCTTTTGTATATTGTGTTGTATAGCTAAGAAGAGAGGCAACCCGTAGCCGTGCCACAGATTGCCTCTCCTTGTTATTATATAGCCGCACAAGGCAGCCTTAGTTCAGCCTACATCCATCCCAACCAGCGCAGGATGTCGTTGAGGTTGGCCACGATCATGAGCAGTCCGACGATAGCAAAGCCCACATACTCGGCCCATATCATAAACTTCTCGCTGGGTTTGCGGCGGGTGATCATCTCATAGAGCAGGAACACCACATGACCACCATCGAGGGCGGGAATCGGCAGGATGTTCATGAAAGCAAGGATGATAGACAGGAAGGCCGTCATATTCCAGAAAAGATGCCAGTCCCAATAGGGCGGGAAGAGACTTCCGATAGCTGCAAAGCCACCAATACTCTTGGCTCCGTCGGCAGAGGCGAGGTACTTGAAGTTGCTCACATAACCGCGCAGCACATTCCACCCGTACTTCACGCCCGCAGGGAAACTTTCAAGGAAGGAATAATGAACCTGCGTGGGCTTGTAATAAGTGGCCAACGAGCTCTTGAAGATGCCCATCCGAAGTTCTGGCGTGAGCACCACGGCGAGCGTATCCATGCGATGGGTGGCCTGGCGCTCGATGACGACACTGGCGGAGCGCACCTTCAGGGAGTCGGCAGCAGTCTGCTTGGTGGCAAGGACATCGGAGAGAACGGCCATCTGGTTGTCGAAGTCGCTCCAGGTACGGACAGCCTTACCATTGACCGCCACCACACGGTCGCCAGCCTTCACGCCGAGCTTATCGGCAGGGCCACCTGCGGCGATACTATCAATGACCGAGGGAATGAAGGGGACGCAGAACACAGGACGGTTCTTGATCATCTGCAACATATCGAGATCGCCTGGCAACGAGAGACTCATCGGCTTGCCGTCACGGACGATATCGACACGGTGGGCCTTGGCTATCTGGCGGAAGAAGTCGCCATTGACGTTGAGCATCTCCTTGAACTCGCCCTCCTCGGTGCCCAAGAGCACATCGCCGTCGCGGAAGCCCAAGGCTTTGGCCTCATCGTTGAAGACCATTCCCATCTTCATGTCGCCCACCTTGTAGTAGCTTTCACCCCACGTGAACATCACCATGGAATAGATGAACAAGGCCAGGAAGAAGTTGACGAGCACGCCACCGATCATGATCAGCAGACGCTGCCACGCTGGCTTCGTGCGAAACTCCCACGGCTGGGGCGGCTGCTTCATCTGCTCTGTGTCCATACTTTCGTCGATCATGCCCGAAATCTTGCAGTAGCCGCCCAGCGGAAGCCATCCCATACCATATTCGGTATCGTCTTTCTTGGGCTTCCAACTGAAGATCTTGCCCGTCCACTTGCCTATCGAGATGTCGAAGAAGATGAAGAACTTCTCCACCCTTACACCGAAGAGTTTCGAGAAGAACATGTGCCCGCCCTCATGGAGAAGGACTAGCAGGGAGATTGCCAGTATAAACTGAAGCAATCGGATAAGAAATGTTTCCATTTACGTTCTTTGTATATTTCTGTCTGTGATTATTCTGTGAGCAACTCCGTGGCCAAACGACGTGCCTCGGCATCGGTCTGAAGATAGACCTCGTAGTCGGGCTTGGCATCGAAGGTGGCGCGCTGCATGGTCTTCTCAATGACCTCGCCCATGCCAAGGAAAGAGCAACGTCCCTCGCGAAACGCCAGATTGACTACTTCGTTGGCCGCATTGACAATACAAGGCATATTGCCGCCCTTGCGGATGGACTCGTAGGCAAGCTGGAGACACTGGAACTTCTCCACATCGGGACGGAAGAACTCCAGGGGCTGACGGAACAGGTCGAGGCGATCGCCCTGCAACGGCAGACGGTCGGGATAGGAGAAGGCATACTGGATAGGCAACTTCATGTCGGGGACACCCAACTGAGCCTTCACGCCGCCATCGACAAACTCCACCCCGCTGTGTACGATGGACTGCGGGTGGATGAGTACTTCTATCTTCTCGGCAGGCACACCGAAGAGCCAGCGCGCCTCGATGACCTCGAAGCCCTTGTTCATCAGCGACGCAGAGTCGATGGTGATCTTCGCTCCCATGTCCCATGTGGGATGGCGCAGGGCGTCTGCTGCGGTGACATGGCGCAACTGCTCGTGGGTGAACTTGCGGAAAGGACCTCCCGAGCAGGTGAGCAGGATCTTGCTAATCTCGTTGTCGCCCTCGCCAACCAGGCTCTGGAAGATGGCTGAATGTTCGGAATCGACGGGCAGGATGGGCACACGATACGCCTCGGCAAGCTGGCAGATCAACTCGCCCGCCACGACCAAGGTCTCCTTGTTGGCCAGGCAGATCGTCTTTCGGGACCGGATGGCGCGAATCGTCGGGGTGAGACCACTGAATCCCACCATCGCCGTCAGCACCATCGTGATAGGACCAGCCTCCACGATCTGGCACACGGCGTCGCGGCCGGCATAGACCTTGGTATCAGGTTCGTCGCGCAAGGCTTCCTTCAAAGCCTCGTAGTGGGCCTCGTTGGCTATGACCACGGCGGCCGGATGAAACTCGCGGGCTTGCTGGGCCAGCAGTTCCCAGTGGTTGTTGGCCGTCAAGGCGTAGGCCTCGTAGCGGTCGGGATGCTGGCGAATCACCTCCAAGGCCTGGGTGCCAATGCTACCAGTGGAGCCAAGGATACATATTTGTTGCTTCATGATGGAGTCTATGATAATTGCGGGATAATATATTGTATATGGTAATGGATGGTGTCCCAACGCTTGTCTATAGGTCGAGCAAACCGTCGGGAACAGTCATGGTGAGCAGTCTTTGGGCCGTGTCAACCGCCTGAATCAAATCGGGGCTGGCAGGGATGGCAAACGACGTGCCGTCGGGCCTCAGCACCTGAAGGATCACATTGGCCGTGCTGTCCTCCACCGATTCCACCTCGCCCAGCACCTCATGGGTCTCCGCATCCTTGATTTGGAAACCGGCAAGAGCACGCCATCCCGACAGTTGCGCGTCGGCGTCGGCCAGGCACTTAGGGAAATAGACATCGTGCAAGGACAGACGGCGCGCTTTCTCCTCGGTGTCGATATCCTCGAAAGTCACCAGCGCCATCTCGTCCGAACGGAAGCGATAGCTCTCCATAAAGAACGGGACGAGGATGCCCTCCATGTCGATCACCAGGTAGTCGGCCTCAACACGGTCGAAGACATCGTCGGTGAAGAGAAACTGCACCTCGCCCTGCAGTCCGTGGGGCTTGCCAATATGGCCTATCTTGAAGACTTCTTCTCTGCGTATCATCTCGTCTCGTCAGTTTTCGACACGGGTAATCTTCGCACCCAACGCATTCAAGCGCGCCTCGATATTCTCGTAGCCACGATCTATCTGTGCGATGTTGTCAATCCGGCTCTCGCCCTTCGCACTCATGGCTGCTATCAGAAGGGCAATACCAGCGCGGATGTCTGGACTGGTCATGCGTCCGGCCCGCAGCTGATGGACACGGTCTATGCCGATAACGACGGCACGATGGGGGTCGCAAAGGATGATGTTGGCCCCCATATCTATGAGTTTATCGACGAAGAAGAGACGACTCTCAAACATCTTCTGGTGTATCAGCACGCTGCCACGAGCCTGCGACGCCACCACGAGGAGCACGGAGAGGAGATCGGGGGTGAGTCCCGGCCAAGGCGCATCGGCCAGCGTCATGATGGTGCCGTCGATAAAGGACTGCACCTCATAGTGAGGCTGCGCGGGCACCCAAAGGTCGTCGCCATCCTCCTCCACAACGATTCCGAGACGGCGGAAAGCTTCGGGAATGATACCTAAGTTCTGCACCGACACGTCCTTGATACGCACACCGTTGCCCACCATGGCCGCCATGCCGATGAAGGAACCGACCTCGATCATGTCGGGCAGCACTTTGTGAGACGCTCCATGCAGTCGCTCCACACCACGGATGGTCAGCAGGTTGCTGCCTATCCCCGTGATGTCCGCTCCCATCTGGTTGAGCATACGACACAACTGCTGAATGTATGGCTCGCAAGCAGCATTGTAGATGGTGGTCTCGCCCTCGGCCAAGACGGCGGCCATGATGATATTGGCGGTGCCCGTGATGGAGGCTTCGTCCAGCAGCATATAACGTCCGCGCAACTTCTCGGCCTTGATATCAAAGACATGGTCGTTGTCGGGACGACGGACAAACTGCGCACCAAGATACTTGAAACCCAGGAAGTGGGTGTCGAGACGACGGCGGCCGATCTTGTCGCCACCCGGCTTGGCAATAGTGGCTTGACGGAAGCGACCCAACAGCGGACCGATCATCAGCACGCTACCACGCAGGGAAGAGCACTTCTTGACAAACTCGGTACTTTGCAGATAAGCAAGGTTGAGGTCGTCGGCCTGAAACACCAACGTGCCAGGCTGCGTACGCTGCACCTTGACGCCAATGTCCGTCAACAGGCGGATGAGATTATTGACATCGAGAATATCGGGAATATTGCTGATAGCGACTGGCTCGGTCGTCAGCAACGTGGCGCAGATGACCTCCAGCGCCTCATTTTTAGCTCCCTGAGGGGTGATGGTGCCACTCAGCGGGTGGCCTCCTTCGATAATAAACGACTCCATAGGGGGTTATCTCCTTTTCTTTTTGTTATTGGAATGGAACGACTGTAAATCGCGCTCGTTGATCCGCTCAAAGACGAACGTGTCCAGGTCGAGCTGGATCGCTCCGTCGGTAAAGCGGGCCAGATCGCTCGCCACCTTCTCGTCGTCGGCAGAGCCATGGCTCCACTGCATGAGGCTGCGCTTCATCTGGTTGGCCGTCTGGCGCACCAATTCGTCGCGCTCCGCACCAGGCTCCATCGTCTTGAGCTGCTCAAAGACCTCAAACATCATCTTGCCATAATGGCGAACGGGGATGCGGGCCATAGGATAGGCCATCGGTTCAGGCTTCGTGGTAATCTTCTTGGCTCCACTGACGTCATGAGGCCAGTCGATGTCAAGTTTGAAACCGGAAATGATCGCAAGGTGATCCCACAATTTTTGCTCATAATCGACGCTATCGTGACCCTGCGGGGTCATACGGGCCATCACCTCAATGATGGATTCGGCACACCGCTGGCGTTCCTCCTTGTCGGGCAAGGCAACGGCATATTCAACCATCTTCTGTATCTCGCGCCCATACTCGGGCATGACCAGTTTCTCTCTCTGCGTATTGTAGTCTAATCCTTCTATATTCATCTTACTGTGTTTGGTGATTACGATTCTATCTGTCGTGTGGCAGCATGGGGATCAGAGCAACTTCTTGGGTTGCTTGGCCACATACTCCTTGAGGTAGAAGGGAGCAAAGTAGGCCACGTCCTCATACTGCTCCATGGCGATCCGCTTCTCCGCCAGCGGCATCATATACTTGGCAAGCGGCTCTATGCCTTTGATGAAATGGGCATTGGGGTGGTGAATGACCTCCATGCACTTCTCCGCACCATTGCCAAAGAAATAGACGGGACCTCTGTCAAGATACTCACGATAGGTCTCCTCATCGACCACGTCGGCCTGAACGGGACGCACCGTACGCAAAGCGCGGTCGAACACCTGGACATAGACTTCCATCCGGCGTGCATCAATCATCGGGACAAGCAGCGCATTCTCTTCCATCTCGTCGTGACGGAGGAGTACGGGCACACAGAGCAACTCCAGCGTAGGCACGCTGACAAGATGAAGCCCCTGGCCATAGCATATACCTTTCGCCATCGACACCCCGATGCGAAGCCCCGTATAGGATCCAGGGCCGCTGCTGATGGCCACGGCATCGACAGGTATGGCGTGGCTGTCGGCAAAGGAAAGAGCCTCATCGACATCGCTTCCGAGACTTTCGGCATGATTAGGGCCGCTGTGATTCTCCTTGTTGAAAATCACTCCGCCGTTCTCGCTGACGGCGACAGAGCACACGTTCGTGCTGGTATCTATGTGCAAAATACACGACATGATAAAAAAATTGTATATTAAATAACGTGCAAATTTAGTGCTTTTTCCCCGTTTTTTCGTACTTTTGCAAAAATTTAACTTGATAAAGCCCATGATACTCTCAATGACCGGCTACGGCAAGGCTGTCGCAACCTATAAAGACAAGAAAATCAACGTTGAGGTGAAGTCGCTCAATAGCAAGTCGCTTGACCTCTCAACCCGCATCGCCCCCATCTACCGGGAGAAGGAGATGGAGATAAGACGAATGCTGTCGAAATCGCTGGAGCGTGGCAAAGTGGACTTCGCCATCTGGATAGAAAAGGAGACGAGCGTCGATCCCACGCCCATCAACGCCAAACTGGTGGAGAACTACTACCACCAAATCAAGGATATCGCTGCCCAGACTGGCATTCCCGAGCCACAGGACTGGTTCTACACGCTCCTCCGGATGCCCGATGTGGAGACGCGTATCGACACGGTCGTGCTGACCGACGAGGAATGGGAGATTGCCAGAAAGACCATCGAGGAGGCCGTGCAAGCGCTGACCGACTTCCGCAAGCAGGAAGGTGAGGCACTGGAACGGAAGTTCAACGAAAAGGTGGACAACATCGAAGCACTGCTCCACAGCATAGAGCCTTACGAGCAGCAGCGCGTACCGAAGATCAAGGAGAAGATCCTGGAGGGCCTGAAGCAGATTCCCGAGGTGGAATATGACAAGAACCGACTGGAGCAGGAACTGATCTACTACATAGAGAAACTCGACATCAGCGAGGAGAAGCAGCGTCTGACCAACCACCTGAAATATTTCCGCGAGACCATGCGGGAGACAGGACACGGTGTGGGCAAGAAGCTCGGCTTCATCGCCCAGGAGATGGGGCGCGAGATCAACACGACAGGTTCCAAGAGCAACCAGGCGGAGATGCAGAACATCGTCGTCCGCATGAAGGACGAGCTGGAGCAGATCAAGGAACAAGTTCTCAACGCACTGTAATCATGGAAAAAGGAAAACTGATCATCTTCAGCGCCCCGAGTGGCAGCGGCAAGAGCACCATTGTGTCGTGGCTCATGGAGAAACACCCCGAACTGCGACTGGCTTTCTCCATCAGTTGCACCAGTCGCCAGCCGCGTGGCACAGAGCGCGACGGCGTGGAGTATTTCTTCCTCACACCCGAGGCTTTCCGGGCCAAGATAGAACGTGACGAGTTTTTGGAATACGAGGAGGTCTATGAGGACCGCTTCTATGGCACACTCAAAGCACAGGTGGAAGCACAGGCAGAGCGCGGCGAGAACGTCGTCTTCGACGTTGACGTGAAGGGCGGTCGCAACATCAAGCGCCATTATGGCCAACGAGCCCTCAGCATCTTCATCCAGCCTCCCTCGGTAGAAGTGCTGCGGGAGCGACTCGTCGGACGTGCCACCGACACACCGGAGGCCATCGAACAACGCATAGCCAAGGCGGAGTATGAACTGACTTTCGCCCCGCAGTTTGACCATTGTGTCGTCAATGACGACCTGACAACTGCCGAGCAAGAAGTGTACAACCTCATTCGCCGTTTCCTCGACGAGTAAATTTAGGATATGGACACCCAAGACGCTCTGTCCGCGAAGGGCCGCCGGATAGGATTGTTTGGCGGCACGTTCAACCCTCCGCACAATGGTCACATCGCCCTCGCCGAAGCGTTTCTTGCCCAGGCCAGGGTCGATGAGGTGTGGATGATGGTCAGCCCACAGAATCCCTTCAAGGCCAACCAGCAGCTTCTTGACGACACGAAGCGGCTGGACATGGTGCGCCTGGCCGTAGCAGGGAGACCCCACCTTGTGGCCTCTGATTATGAGTTTTCGCTCCCCCGCCCTTCCTTTACCTACCAGACACTCTGCCGTCTGAAGGAGGACTTTCCCACGACGGAGTTTTCCTTACTCATTGGTGGCGACAACTGGGCGAGCTTTGACCGCTGGTATCGTAACGAGGAGGTACTTGACATGGCCTCCCTCTACGTCTATCCGCGCGAAGGACAACCCATCGACACTCATCTGCCCCGGGGCGTGCACCAGCTCGACGCACCACTGGTCAACATCAGCAGCACGTCGGTCCGCGAACGGGTAGCCAATGGGGAGGAAATCGCCACGCTTGTGCCCAAGGCCGTTGCTGACTATATTGTCTGCCAGCGACTCTACCAAAGCGAAGCAAAAGGCGGTTAAAGTGGGTTAAAAAACACATCGCCCATACAAGAAAAGGAGAAATCCCGAGTTAATAACGGATGAAGGAATAACAAACAAAATCAAACATGAACAGAAAATTTTCAGCCGCCATGCTGCTTGGAGCAGCCACGCTGGCACTTGGCTCTTGCTGCACGTCCCGTGTTTCCAATGACATAAAGAAGGATACTGCTATCCATGGCGTGGAAGCAGACATGGACGCAGCCTACTTAACTCTCTCCGACGCACAACGTGACATTGTGACTCGCAACAACGACTTTGGCCTCCGCCTCTTCAAGAATGTGTCGGGCATGGACTCCCGCGTGGTCTCACCGCTGAGCGTAACCTACCTGATGGGGATGCTGGCCAACGGCGCAGACGGACAAACACGACAGGAGATTCTCACCACACTGGGCTGGGACAAAGGCGCAGAAGGACAGAATGCACTGGAAGAGGCCAACGAACTGGCGTGTATGATGCTACAGAGTCTCTCGCGACAGGACAAAGCCATCACCGTCGATGTGGCCAACTTCGTGGCCGTGAACAATCAGGTGAAACTCAAGGAGGGATTTCAGCGCACCGTGACCGATTACTACAAGGCTGGCGTGGAAGCCCTCGACTTCGCGTCACCTAAAGCCCTCAAGCGCATCAACGGCTGGTGCTCTGACCGCACCCATGGCATGATCCCGAGCATCATCGACCAAACCAACCCGCAGGACGTTTCATACCTGATGAACGCCATCTACTTCAACGGTTCCTGGACGGACAAGTTTGACAAACGGGAGACAAAGGTAGAGCCTTTTCGTGGCTACACACGCGACATCAAGCGTGTAAACATGATGCACCGCAACAACAAGTATTTCTTCGCTAACAGCCAAGATTTTGATGCCGTACAGATACCCTATGGCGACCGTTCATTCCAGATGATGGTCCTCTTGCCCCACGAAGGCAAATCTATCGACGATATGATGAGCACGCTAACCTCTGCCAAGCTCGACCAGGTGCGTCAATCCATGGACGAATGTCTGGTCGATCTGAAACTCCCCCGATTCACCACCGAGGTGGAGCAGCCACTCAACGAGGTCATCAGCACGCTGGGCGCACCGTCCATCTTCACCGCAAGAGCCAACTTCAGCCATTTGGCCAACGGCAATTTCTTCGTCTCGAAAATGCTTCAAAAGGCCAAGATAGAGGTCAGCGAAGAGGGAACAAAAGCCGCTGCGGTCACAGCTGCTATCATGACGATGTCCGCCCTCGCCCCCGACGAGCCGCGTCGTGTCGATTTCCATGCCGACCATCCCTTCGTCTATGTCATCTCGGAGGCACAGACGGGAGCAATCTTGTTCGTCGGACAATATACGGGCGAGTAACAACCTTGAACGCATAGCAACAAAAAGAAAAGGGGGAACGGCATCAAGCAGAGGTCGCTTCCCCTTCTTTTGTTGTCAGACGAAAAGGAGCAGAACAGAGGCTACCCTACTAAACTCAAAAAGACAGGGAGCATAGAAACAAGACAACATGAAGACGATGAAACAATATGCCAGCTACCGGCAACTATGGCAGGCGCTACTCCCCTACTACGACGAGCGGGAGGCCCAGGCCGTAGTCCGCATGATGCTGGAAGAACGCTTTGGACTGACACTGACCGACATCGTCTGTGACGGAGTGGCACGTCTCGACGCATCGCAGCAAGCGGAGCTGCAAGGGATGATGGCTAAGTTGGAACAGGGCGAACCGATACAGTATGTCATGGGCTATGCGCCGTTCTGTGGTCGCCATTTCCACGTAGAGCCTGGAGTACTCATTCCTCGTCCAGAGACACAACAGCTGGTGGAATGGGCCGTGGAGGAAATAGGCAAGAACGCAGCAAGAAGCGTTCTTGACATCGGAACAGGATCGGGGTGCATCGCCATCAGTATAGCCTTGGAAGCCCCCCTGTCAGAGGTGAGTGCATGGGATATCAGTACCGACGCACTCCGAATCGCCCGTGACAATGCGGCTTCACTTCATGCAGTTGTCGATTTTAGACAACAGGACGCACTCCATGCGCCAATGGAAGACAGGGAGAAATGGGACCTTATCATCTCCAACCCACCCTACGTCATGGAGAAAGAACGCAAAGAGATGGCCGACAACGTCCTAAGGCACGAACCGTCGCTGGCCCTCTTTGTGCCCAACGACGACCCATTGCGTTTCTATCGCGCCATCGCACGCTACGGGAAGCACGCTCTGCGACCAGGCGGAACGTTGCTCTTTGAGATCAATCCCCTCCTCGCCGAGGATATGCTGCGGCTGCTGGAGGAAGAGTCATACCAACATGTTCAACTTATAGCCGACGCTTTTGGCAAGAGTCGATTTACAAAAGCCACCATTTAGCATGATAAGAAAGAAAGGAGAGCCTATGACCGAGGCTGGCGCACTGCGCCGTTTGGAAACACTTTGCGCCCGCTCTGAACACTCAGAGGGCGAACTGCTGGACAAAATGCGCAAATGGGGATTGTCCGACGAGGAGCAGGCCCGCATCATGGAGAAACTCGTCAAGACGCGCTTTGTCGATGACGAACGCTTCACAGAGGCATTCATCCATGACAAAATCGTCTTCAACGGATGGGGACGGCGCAAGATAGAACAAGGGCTATGGGCGAAACACGTGGACGAGGCGGTCTATACACCCTTGCTCGACGCGGTGGACGAATCGCTCTACCTGGAGGCTTTGCGCCCATTGGTACGGCAAAAGTATCGCAGCGTAAAGGCGGAGACGGAATACGAACGGGCGATGAAGGTGATAAAATATGCCATCGGGCGTGGTTTCGACTTCGACCAAGCACGACAATGCCTCGACGAACTGGCAGAAGAGACGGACGACAAAGAACGGTCTGAGGAAGATTATTAACCACAACTCAGTTTTGACCCTATCATGACAAAGCCTCAACCCATAAATTCCGATGCACCGCGCTTCAGTTTTTTCAGACGCTTGCTGGACCTCTTCGCGCCCCGCCTCTGTTGTATCTGCGGCCAAAGACTCACTCCCACGGAGGAGGAAATATGCATCAGTTGCAACCTGGGGCTACCAAGGACGGGGTATGCAGCCTCGCCACAGGACAACTTGCTTTCGCGTCGCTTCTGGGGGCGCATCCCCGTAGAACGGTGTGCGTCGCTTTATTTCTATAAAGTACATTCACATACTAAACGTCCAGTGCTCCGCCTGAAATATATGGACCACCCCGAGACCGCCATTTTCTTTGGAAAGATGATGGGAAGAGAATTTGGCGAAGAAGGATTCTTCGAGGGAATGGACATGATGATCCCCATCCCGCTGGCCAAGAACCGTCTGCGAGAGCGCGGCTACAACCAAAGCGAGATGATCGCGCGCGGGATTGCGGAGGTGACAGGGCTACGGGTAGAGACGGAAGTGGCCGTGCGCAGCACATTCAAGGGTAGCCAGACACGACTGGGTCGTATGGAGCGCTTTGACAACGTGGAAGGACTATTCAGCGTCAAGCATCCTGAGCGGATTGCGGGCTGCCACCTTCTCATCATCGACGATGTGATAACGACAGGGGCTACTACGTCCACGCTGGCACGGGAACTACTCAAGGCGGGGGCAAAGACCATCAGCATAGCCTCCGTGGCCTGCACGAGGCATTTTTGATTTTCTTGCCGCTCGCCTTGGTTGTTTTATAAAAATAGCGTAATTTTGTCCTCTCAATCGCAGCCCGCTACCCAAAGGGTTGTGACCTAATCATCATGTCGAACAATCAACACCAATATCCGATAAACAGAAAACTATGAAGAGAATGAAAAAAAGAGAGGCTGCACTACTGGTGTCGCTGTTTTGCTGCATCAGCATGGCGGCACAGTTACCGGTACTGATCCAGCAGAAGTGGAACGATGCCACAACTGCCGAGACGCTAAAGCGCGACTTCAAGCTATGGCGACAGAAAGGAGTGACGGGGGTCTGCTTTGATGCGGGAACAGACTGCGATCGCATTGCCCTTGCGGCACGCCTGGCCCACGAGGCAGGACTGGAATATCACGCCTGGGTATCGACGATGGCGCAGAAAGGACTGCCCAGGGAATGGTACACGGTGAGCAGAATGGGACTCAACGCAAGCGAGCATCCTGCCTATGGGGGTGAAAATACCACGCTCGACCCTCGAAACCGCGAAGTACACAAATATTTAGTACGCACCTTGGGGCAGATAGCTTCCATCAAGGACGTGGATGGGGTGCAGCTGGGCTACGCACGCTATGCAGACGTGGTACTTCCGCAGGGGCTTTCCACCTATTATGGGCTGACCATGAACGGCGAGTTTGCCCCCGCCGACTATTGCTATTGTGCCGACTGCACACGCATCTTTCAGGATGCAACGGGAATAGACATCAACTCCGTAGCTGACCCATCAAAGATAGCGGCATGGGCACAGTTTCGCTGCGACGCCTTGACAGACCTTGTCAACGAACTCTGCACCGTCGTCCACGCACAAGGCAAGAAGGTCGGAGCCGATGTCTATCCAGGACCTATGGGCGAAGCCAAGCAGATGGTACGCCAAGAGTGGGAGAAATGGAATGTGGACGCTGTGTATCCATTAAACTATAATGACTTCTACGCCGAGCTGCCGTCATGGATCGGACTTGCCACCCGCGAAGAGGCACGGGTCATGCAGGGAAAGGACGTAGCCGTATATAGCGGTTTGATGATCTGTGGCGATTGGGAACGCAAGACCTCAGAGACGGACTTGGACCACGCAGGACTGGTGCCGTCGCAGATGCGCGACGCCATCGTGGGCAGTATCACAAATGGTGCCTCGGGCATAAGACTCTATGCACCCGCAGGAATGACGGAGACACACTGGAACGCCTTTGCACAAGCCATGCAAGAGGCACGCAACGCGATCAGTGACAAGCCACTCTCGCGCACTGAGGCAGAGAAGGCCAAGGCTGAGGTGTGCCAGGACTTCCTCGCTTCCATCGGGCCAGAGACGAAGAAAATCTTGAAAGAGCATGCCGTACACGTGGGTGACAGGACTATGCGCTTGCATTGGAGTACCTTTGGCGAGGCTCCTTCGGACGGACGGGCATTGTGGATCTCACTTCATGGAGGAGGAGGCGTAGAGTATAGAGAAGACAACATCCAGCAATGGACGAATCAGTGGCGTCTGTACCAACCCAAGGAGGGCATCTATCTGTGTCCGCTGTCGCCCGTCGATGCATGGAACATGTGGTGTCAGGCCGACGCTGATGAGTTTTACCACAAGATAGTACTCATGGCAGTAGCGCAACTGGGCGTAAACCCAGACAAGGTGTACATCCTTGGCTACTCCGCTGGAGGCGATGGCGTATGGCGCATGGGACCACGAATGGCCGACAACTGGGCCGCTGCATCGATGATGGCAGGCCATCCTGGCGACGTACGACTGGAGAACCTGCGCAACACGCCGTTTATGGTATGGTGCGGAGCGAAGGATGCAGCCTATCAGCGCAACACACTCGACGAGGCGAGACTGCTAGAACTGGACTCTTTGCAGCGCGAAGACCCAGAGGGATATATCCACGGTGGACAGATAGTGCCAGGCATGGGGCACTGGATGATGCGTGCGGACACGGCAGCCATCTCATGGATGGAGCAATACCAGCGCAATCCATATCCGAAGAAGATCGTTTGGCAGCAGGAGGAAGTGCTCCGTCCCTCATTCTATTGGGTCAGCGCACCGCAAAAGGAGCTTGCCCGCTACAAGCAGGTACGGCTTCATGTGGAGGGAAACACGATCGTCCTTGACCGTTGTGACTACTCCAGCGTCACGCTGTGGCTCAATGATGAGCTAGTGGATCTCGACAAGAATGTCAAGGTGGTATGCAAGGGACGTACGCTCTTCAACGGAAAACTGCCTCGCACACGCCAGAACTTGCTGCGATCGATCACCGACAGAGAAGACACAAGCTATGCCTTCCCAGCCTGCGTGACGGTAAAAACAAACTAAAAAGGAAGCGCCACCAAGCTCCTCACTACCCTACTGTCATGGAGGGGAGAATCTAAAACAACGTCGGCTGTGTATGGATTTTTACCAATACACAGCCGACGTTGCTTGTTGTTTCTGGGTACAGGAGGCGCTGTCAGCTTCCTCGCAGCAGACAAGCGGCTTCGCTTTCATGTAGGCAATCACTCTTCTGTGCCACCATACTGCTGCTCCATATTGTCCACCGAGTCCTCATGCGTTTGTGGGCGCTTCTGCTTCATATTGCCAAAATTCCAGGTCACCGTCAGACGTACAGTACGCCCTCCATGCCAGCGCTCCTGGCTCCGAACAAATGCCTCGGAGGCTGTATAGGTTCTCCATTTGCGCGAATTGAGCAGGTCACGACAGTTGAGCGACACCACCAGACTGCGGTTGAGAAAACTCTTACGAAGTCCAAGGTCTATCGATCCGCTACTGCGACGGTAGCCCTGTGGGATGGTCTGCCGGCTGCGGTAGTTGCCCGTGGCCTGGAGAGAGAAGCCGTATGGCAACATGAGGGAGGCCTGGGTGCGCACATTCCAAGTGAAATTATCATTGCCTGGATCGTCTATCGTCTGACCGTCGATAAAATATTGATAACCATGGAGCTTGAAATAATAGAAATTGGCAGACGTACTGAGGTCGAGGATGCGGAAGAACTTGTCCTTCAACGTCACTTCCAAACCTGTCGAAAGGCTCTTGGCCACATTGAAATGGGTCTGATACATCATGCCATCCGTGGCACTCTTGTAGGTGATGTGCTCTATCACGTCGTTCGTTGGACGATAGTAGGCACTCAACAGCAGCGAATGTTCCGTCCACGTCTGAAGATAATTGAGAGAGAAGGAATGGGAATACTCTGGGGTCAGTTCGGGATTTCCGAACGAGACCATCGTAGCGTCGCTTGTATTGCGGAAAGGATTGAGCTGGCCTCCCCATGGACGGCGCAGCCTGCGCGTATAGTTGACTTGCAACTGCTGGCTCTCCGAAAGTTGATAGCTAAGGAAGAGAGAGGGGAAAAGCTGGAAAAAGTCTTTTTTGTAAGGTGCGTCTCGCAAAGACGGGTCACGCTCCTGCTCCCAGGACCTGCTCTCTGTCCTCACACGCCAGTATTCCCCGCGCAATCCTCCCATCACACCCCATTTTCCCCACTGTGTCGTGGCCGTGGCGTAGAGGGCATGGATGTCGTTGCGGTAAGAAAAATAATTGTAGCTGGATAGGTCCTCCACAAGGTCCTTGCCCGACCAAGAGTTGGCATCCACATAGCTGCGCTGAGGATTTGCCTGTCTGGAGAACTTACCTTGATAGCCCGTTTGGAGCGTGAAATGCTCGGTGATGGGATTTTCATAATCGAGCTTCAGCTCCCAAGTCTTATCATTTACGCGCATGGGGCGCAACTGATAGCTCTCTGCATGCTCGCGATCATCGACCGTACCATCAGGATGGTAAAACGTGGTGGAATCTTGATAGACGTTATCCTCATCCATCTTCCAATTGTCATAGCTCGCCGAGAAGTCGATAAAATGTCTTTCGGTGAAGTTGTGCCGCCAACCTAATTCTCCATGCAGCATGCTCATACTAGCGTCCGTCACTGTCTGACGCATCATCAACCGACTATCGTAGGATGCACCAACGACACCATAGTGATAAGGTGTCGGCACATAGCGGTTGTGTCCACCCCTCATCAGCATTCCGTTGAAAGAAATATCATCTTTCTTCGACGCATGGAGCGTGAGTCCTGCACGGGAGAAGAGGTTGTTGCCATGGCCTCGACTCTCATTATCATAGTTCTGATAACTATTGTCGGCCAAAAAAGTCTGGCGACTACATCCCCCACCCCGCATCTGGCGATGACGATAGCCGATGTTGATATAGGCATCGAGCAACGACGAGTTGTAATTGATATTGTAAGAGGTGTTGACGCCGCCACGGGAGTTGGCACCAACCTGCGCCGAACCATAGTAGCCCGCACGACGTTCTTTCTTGAGCACGATATTGATGATACCAGCCGAACCTTCGGCCGAGAACTTAGCCGAAGGATTGTCTATCACCTCGATACGCTCAATGCTCTCAGCAGGCATCTGCTGGAGTATTTCGCCACGATTATCTGAGGTAAGGCCCGATGACTTGCCATTGATCCATACCTCCACACTGGTATTGCCCCGCAACGAGACATTGCCCTCATTGTCCACTTCCACCGACGGGATGTTCTCCAGAACCTCCGAGGCCGTTGCACCCGCATTGCTGATTTGCTGATCGACATTGAAGGACTTGCGATCCACCTCCAACTTCATCTCCGACCGCTGACCAAGCACCGTCACCTCGTCGAGGGCCTGTGCATCCTCTGCCATGTAGATGGCTGGATAGTTATGGTTGGCATTCGACTTGGAAACAGAGAAGGCACGCACCACGTCCTTGTAGCCCGTGAAGCTCGTCGTGAGCGTGTATTGTCCGTCGGGGAGACCCGTAATAAGGAAACTGCCCTCGGTGTCGCTGATAGCCCCCTTGAAGATCTTGGTGTCTCCCTGCTTTCTTATAGCAACATTGATAAACTCCAAAGGAGTATTGGACTTTTTGTCCAGAATGCGTCCTCGTATCTGTCCCTGTGCCCACGCAACATGCACGCAGACCAAAAACAGCAACAAGGAGAAATAAATACGTTTCTTCATGTTTCTTTAGACTGACAGCGCACCTAATAGTTTAAAATAGGAAAGCGTCAGACACGCAGCGTACGCATAGAATTGAGCACACAGAGCACCATCACGCCCACGTCGGCAAAGACAGCCATACCCATCGTAGCAACACCTACAGAGGCAAGGAGAAGGACGAGCGCCTTGACGACAATGGCAAAGATCACATTTTGACGTGCATTGGCGATCGTTCTACGCGCAATACGAATGGCCTCGGCTATCTTAGAGGGCTTATCGTCCATCAGCACGACGTCGGCAGCGTCAATAGCAGCATCGGAGCCCATGGCGCCCATGGCAATTCCTACATCTGCGCGTGCCAACACTGGGGCATCGTTGATACCATCGCCGACAAAAGCGAGGGTGCCTTTTTCCTGTGACTGCTGCTGGATCAATCGCTCCACACGATCCACCTTGTCAGCAGGAAGCAACTCTGCGGCATAACTATCTATACCTACCTGCAGCGCCACCTGTCTGGCGACTGCCTCTTTGTCTCCTGTCAGCATCACCGTCTGCTTTACGCCAAGCTGGCGCAAAGCACGAAGAGCTTCGGAAGCATCGGCCTTGACCTGGTCGGAGATGACAACATGGCCAGCATAGCGACCATCAATAGCTACATGTACGACTGTCCCGGCATGGCCCTCACACCGTTTGCAGGGGTGCAAAGTCGCTCCCTCTGCCTCCATCATACGCTCATTGCCCACGGCTACCCTGTGGCCATTGACATCGGCGACAATGCCCTTGCCCACTACCTCGTGGACATGGTTTGTCGTACAACCATCGCCCACGTGCTGATATGCGCCTTGAAGGGCAACGGCTATGGGATGATGGGAAAAATGCTCCACATGGGCAGCGAGGTGGAGCAACTCTTTCTCACTCAAAGAGTCAGGATGGATGGCCTCAACAGCAAAAGTCCCTTGGGTCAATGTGCCTGTCTTGTCGAGGACCACAGTGTCAATATGAGCCAAAGCATCCATATAATTGCCACCCTTGATGAGGATGCCCTTGCGACTTGCGCCACCAATGCCACCGAAGAACGACAACGGGACGGAGACGACCAGGGCACAAGGACAACTCACGACGAGGAAGGTCAACGCACGATAGAGCCAGGTGGAAAACGCATCGGCGTAGCTCGGATAGAAACACGGGGGAACAAAGGCGAGCACAAGGGCCGCTATGACAACGAAGGGTGTATAGACGCGGGCAAAACGACGAATAAACGACTCACTCTTCGACTTGTTCTCCGTGGAGTTTTCCACGAGAGCGATAATCTTGGAGGCTGTCGACTCTCCATAGGACTTGCCCACCCGCACACGAAGAACACCAGAGAGGTTGACACAACCAGAGATGACGTCATCGCCAGGGGCCACATCGCGTGGAAGGCTCTCACCTGTCAGCGCAACGGTATTGAGACTGGATGTACCATCGAGTACCCTTCCATCGACCGGGACTTTCTCGCCAGGACGCACGACGATCGTCTCACCGACCCGAAGCACGTCTGGGTGTACCTCGACCACATCGCTACCACGCTCCACAAAGGCTACGTCGGGACGTATGTCCATCATTTTGGAAATAGATTTGCGACTTCGGTGTTCGGCATAATGTTCGAAGAGTTCTCCTACCTGAAAGAAAAGCATCACAAAGACGGCTTCAGGCAATTGGGGCTCGCCCCCAGGGAGAAAACCGATGAACAAGGCGCCAATCGTGGCGAGGCTCATGAGGAAGCATTCGTCAAAGGGATCGCCGTCCATAATGCCTTCGACAGCCTCCCATAGCACGTCGTAACCTATCAAGAGGTAGGGCACTAGATAAACCAAGAGCACCTGCCATAGCGGCAAACTGTAGTGTTGCTCAATCAGCCAGGCTCCAACAAGGAGCAAGACGGTCAGAAGGATTCTCAACAATTTCATATTCTATATCGTTTTTTCGTTTGTCATGCACGTCCGCATCGTCAAACTCGGCAGAAACGGAATGCTGTTTCGCTGGTGTCGGGTTTCCAGTAGTCTTGCAAGAGATGTGCGAGAGCAATAAGAGCGTGTGCTCTAATTGACAAGTGCGGCGTATCTGATTTAAAAGACCATGCAAAGGTAAGGGGAATACTGTGCAACTGGGTTGCAAAGTGATGTATGGCATGAAAATCTCATATTATTTTCGTAACTTTGCAAGCATGATAACTCCAAACGACGCGACGTGGCGCTTTATCCGCGACCACCGCACGGACGACGTGCGCCAACTGGCCTTGATGGGAGTAAAGGAGAGTGAGGTCGATCTGCCATTGGCCCTGCAGCAGATACAGGGTTGGCAGACGGCACGCACGAAACTCCCCTCATGGGCTGCCAAGGAGGAGATCGTCTATCCACCACACCTCAACATGGAACAATGTTCCAGCGAGACTACGGCAGACTATAAGCGAGACCTGGTCAAACGGTTGTGTATGGTGCGAAAGACGATGGCCGACCTCACAGGAGGAATGGGAATCGACTTTTCGACACTTGCGCAGGACTTCGACAAGGCGGTCTATGTGGAACGCAACCCGACGCTCTGTGCGCTGATGGCACACAATGGTCCCGTGCTGGGCCTGGACCATATGGAGATACGCAATGAGGATTGCGCAGACGTGCTGGCTATGCTGCCGCAACAAGACTTGATATTCATGGACCCTGCACGCCGCGACCATCATGGCGGAAGAGTGTTTCAACTTCAAGACTGCCAGCCAGACGTGCTTTCACTGCGTGAGAAGCTGCTGAGGAAAGCCCGGGTCATACTGCTGAAATTATCACCAATGCTCGACTGGCATGCAGCTGTACACCAATTGGACTGCGTACGGGAAGTGCATATTGTCGCAACAGGCAACGAATGCAAAGAACTGCTACTGGTCTGCTCGTCCGAACAGATAGGCGATGGAAACGTCTGCTGCGTGAACAACGGGCAACGGTTTTGTTTTCCTATGAAAACGACTCCCAACACTGGTCTAAAGACAAGTCAAGAAATCCACATTGAGGACTTTCTCTATGAGCCCAATGCAGCCGTAATGAAGGGAGGATGCTTCGGCATGCTCTGCGAGAAGTATAAGGTTGTCGCACTGGGACACGACTCCCACCTCTTCACCTCGCCTATAATGATAGATGACTTTCCTGGTCGTAGATTCCGAATCAAAGCCGTCTCCTCATTCAACAAAAAGGAACTGAACCGGAATCTTGGCAACATCAAACAGGCAAACATAGCCGTCCGGCACTTTCCCCTATCGGCCAACGAACTGAGGAAGCGACTCAAACTGCGCGACGGAGGAGATACCTACCTCTTTGCGACAACGTTTCAGCCGTCAAGTACAAGTCGTAAGGAACGTATATTAATGATAACGGAGAAGGCGTAACGCCCTCTCCGCTTTTTGTTTTTGAATTAGTCTGTCACGCCCAGTTCCCTCAGTGCACGACGAACAATATCATTTTCCTCATTCCACACACGGAAGTACTCATTCATCGTCCACAAATCGCGTGCGACAAGAGCCTTCAGTTGTAATCGAAGATAAGAAATCGTACGTTGTTGCTCCTCGTCGTCCTTCGGCACGATCTTCTCCTTGTTTCCTTGGGCAAAAATAGTATCCAAAAGGGCTTGCGGAACCTCGTAACGAGCGGCAAAATCCTCAAAAGTCTTCCACTGTTTGCGTAGTTGCTTGCGGTTGGCGTCAACATATTTGAGGTAGTTGTTGATGACGATGCTCTTTGCTGCCAACTGTCTATGAAGGCGCGTATACTTCAATGTATCAAGTGGTACAAACACGTCGGGCATGATGCCGCCTCCACCATAGACCGCACGGTGCTCCTTGAGCGTGTAGTAGCGTAGGGAGTCGGCAAAGTGGATGGAGTCGGGATTGGTCAATTCGCCATGCTTCAGACGATATTCGATGTCCATTTCGTAATCTTTCTTGTCACCCTTCTTATATGGCTTCTGTATGCAGCGGCCGCTGGGGGTGTAATAATGAGCGATGGTAAGCCGGATCATTGAGCCATCAGGGAGACCGAAAGGTCGTTGCACCAGTCCTTTGCCGAACGAGCGACGGCCAACTATCGTGCCACGGTCGTGGTCTTGAATAGCACCTGAGACAATCTCGGCGGCGGAGGCTGTAAACTCATTGACCAAGACCACTACACGGCCCTGCTGCAAGCGCCCATTGCCAAAAGCCTTGAACTCGCGACGTGGGGCATGGAGACCCTCCGTATAGACGATCATATCTCCATCGGACAAAAACTCGTTTGCTATGCGGGCCGCAGCCTCCAGATAACCTCCACCATTATCCTGCAGGTCGAGTATCAAGTCGGTCATGCCGAGCTTTTTGAGCGAATCTATAGCACACATCATCTCCTCATGCGTCTTCTCGCCAAAGTTTTCGAGCCGGACGAACCCGATACCAGGACGTATCATATAGGCCGCATCAACCGAGAGGACGGGTATCTTCGCACGCTTGACAATAAAAGAGAGTGGCTTGTCGACACCCCTTCTGATAACCGTCAGCGTCACCTTCGTGCCACGTTTGCCTCGAAGTCGGCGCACGATGTCGCTCCGATCCATCTTCACACCAGCTATTGCGGTGTCATTGACGGCAATAATACGGTCGCCAGCGAGAATGCCCACTTTCTCAGAAGGGCCTCCCGTGGTGGGCTGCATGACCACCAATGTGTCGTCAACGATATTGAACTGCACACCAATACCCTCGAAATCGCCTTGCAATGGTTCGTTGAGCGACTTCGTCTCCTTGGCATTGGTGTAACTGGAATGGGGATCCAACTTCTCCAACATGCCACGGATAGCATCCTCAACGAGTTTGCTCTCATCGACAGAATCGACATAATAGTTGTTGATAGCGACCTCAGCCATCTGTAACTTACGCAAAGCCGACTCTGGACCGAAATCGATTTGCAGCTGGGCACACGCCGAAAGGAAGGGGAAAAGCCCAAGAAACAAGAGCCATGCCAGTCGGCTCGTCCTGTATGGAAAGTGCTTTTTCATCATCTCTGTTTGTTTCTGTTTACAAAAAATATGGTATGCACGACGGTCACGCCTCTTCCGCATCAGGAAGATCCTCCTCTATCACCAAGTTGTTGATGATGAAGTTTTGTCTTTCCATCGTATTTTTGCCCATATAGTACTCCAGCAGTTTCTGAACCTGATCGTTCTTATGGAGCGTCACCTGCTCCAAACGCATATCAGGTCCTATGAAATGGGAGAACTCGTCGGGAGAGATCTCACCAAGACCTTTGAAGCGAGTGATCTCTGGATCAGGGCCAAGATCACGGATAGCTTGCTGTCGCTCCTCGTCGCTATAGCAATAGATGGTCACGAAGTCTGACTTTTTCTCATTTTTTGTACGGCGTGCCTCTGCCTCTTTGACGACCTGCTTGTTCTTGATCTTCGTCTTGCGGTTGCGGACGCGAAACAATGGGGTCTGAAGCACATAGACATGCCCCTTCTTGATCAGTTCAGGGAAGAACTGAAGGAAAAAGGTGATGATGAGCAGACGGATATGCATACCATCAACATCGGCATCGGTAGCAACGATCACCTTGTTGTAGCGCAACGCCTCCAGTCCATCCTCGATATCAAGAGCGGCTTGAAGGAGGTTGAACTCCTCATTCTCATAAACGACCTTCTTCGTCAATCCAAAAGAGTTGAGGGGTTTTCCGCGTAGCGAGAATACAGCCTGCGTATTGACATCACGACTCTTGGTGATGCTTCCGCTGGCCGAGTCGCCCTCGGTGATAAAGATGCAGCTATCTTCTTTACGGTCATTTTTCGCATCGCAGAAATGGATTCGGCAGTCACGAAGCTTCCTATTGTGGAGGTTGGCCTTCTTGGATCGCTCACGGGCCAACTTCGTCACACCCGCCATAGCCTTGCGCTCACGCTCGCTCTCCTTGATCTTTGTCTCCAGAATGTCCGCACAGTCCTCCTTGTGGATATGGAGGTAGTTGTCTACATTCTGTTTGATAAAGTCGCCGACATATTTATTGATGGTTTCCGCTCCGGGTGCCATGACGGTAGAGCCGAGTTTGATCTTCGTCTGACTTTCGAAGACGGGCTCCTCCACATTGATAGCAATGGCTGCAACAAGACCATTACGGATGTCCGCATACTCATATTTGCCAAAATGCTCTTTGATCGTGCGAGCAATATGCTCCTTGAAAGCAGACTGGTGTGTGCCGCCCTGCGTGGTGTGCTGGCCGTTGACAAAGGAGTAGTACTCCTCACCGTACTGGTTGGTGTGGGTAAACGCGATCTCGATATCCTCTCCCTTCATGTGGACGATAGGATAAAGGGGCTCGCCTGTCATATTGTCTGAGAGCAAATCTTTCAGACCATGACGGCTGAGAATGCGCCGCCCATTGTGCATGATAACCAACCCCGTATTGAGGTAGGTGTAATTGCGGAGCATCGTTTCCACGATGTCGTCGTGGAAAGAGTAGTTTTTGAAGAGCGTGTCATCGGGCTGGAAGAAGATGAATGTGCCGTTTTCATCCTGCGTATCCTCGGTGCGGTCACTTTGTAGTTGTCCTTTCTCGAAAACCAGGGAGCGCACCTTGCCTTCACGGTAGCTTCTCACTTCGAAACGGCTGCTCAGCGCATTGACAGCCTTCACACCCACACCATTGAGTCCGACGCTCTTTTTGAACGCTTTGCTGTCATATTTACCGCCCGTATTGAGAACGGAAACGGCCTCGACGAGCTTGCCCTGAGGAATGCCACGGCCATAGTCGCGGACGGAGACGCGCAGGTGATCTTCCACGTCGATCTCTATTCTGTTGCCAGCATTCATCTTAAACTCGTCGATGGAATTGTCAACGACTTCCTTGAGGAGCACATAGATGCCGTCCTCGGGCAAGTTGCCATCACCCAAACGTCCGATATACATACCAGGTCGGGTGCGGACGTGCTCCATGTCGGACAGGTGCCGAATGTTGTCGTCGGTATATTCTGCTGTCGGCTGCGCGCCAACGGGGATCTCTTCTGTTGCCATAGGCTTGATATAATTGGGATAATATGGAGGAGAAGGGGATGAGGCGTACTCGGCCTATGCGTTAGATGTTCTTTTTGTAACAGCGGCGACGCTTGTGCTGCACGGTCTCCAGATACTGCCACTGACTCTGTACACCCTCGTTGGTCTCCATCTCGACCTGACTTTCACCCCATTCGAAACCGTACTCCTGATAGATGGGGATGAGATGGGCAAACATCAAGGCATTGGCTCCCTTGGGTCGATACTCGGGCAGGACACCAATCATCTCCAGATCGACAATACGTGTCTTATGAAACTTCAGGGCTCGAAGCAGATGCCACCATCCGAAGGGGAATAGGCGACCACGGCGCGTCTTCTGCATTGCTCGGGAGAGGGACGGTAGCGTGATACCGACTCCCACCATCTTATGGTCTTCCGTGGACCAGTCTTCGACAATGGGAATCAAACGGAGGTCGGCAAAGGGCAAATACATCTTGACATACATGTCAACCTGCTTGTCGCTCAACTCGGAGAAGCCATAGATGTCCTTGAAGGTTTCATTGATGAGATGGAAGATCTTACGTCCATAGCCCTCCTTGAGAATCTCGTGGCGAGTAAGAATGCGGACGTGGAGATTGAAGCGTTTCTCCACCAATCGAGCTACCTTGGTGTATTTCTCGGGTACGGTATCGGGCACGATGAGCTTAAACTCCACGTAGTCGTTGTCCTTCTCCCAACCTCCAAGCTGTTCCATGAGCTTGGGATAGTAGGGATAGTTATAGATGGTGGCCATCGTTCCGAGTTGATCAAAGCCGTCGGTAAGCATACCCTCGGGGTCGAAGTCTGTGAAGCCGAGGGGACCGACAACCTCCGTCATGCCTCTCTCACGACCAAACTGAGCGACCGCATCAAGCAGTGCACGTGCCACGTCAACATCGTCCACCATGTCTATCCACCCGAAACGCACGCTTTTGCGCTGCCAGCGGGTGTTAGCACGGCTGTTGATGATCGCTGCCACACGGCCCACAATACGCCCCTCGCGATAGGCAAGGAAATAATCGGCCTCGCAAAAGTCAAAAGCGGGATTCTTATCCTTCGACAACGTGTTCATATCGTCGCTGAAAAGCGTGGGCACATCGTAGGGATTGCCCTCGTACAAATCGTGATGGAAGTCTATAAAATGGCGCAAATCGCTGCGGGTAGCCACTTTCTTGATGGTAATAGCTGACATCTCTGCTCTTATTTATTCTGTTTCAAATATGCAAATTTAGACATTTTATTGCGACATGCAAAATTTGAATTCCATTTTTCCATATATTTAACCTGGATTGTTCATGAGAATTCGTAACGATATGAAAACAAAGTAAAGAACGATGGAAAACGTATAAGATAAAAATCCCCGTAACGGCAACTACCATCACGGGGATTTTTTAAGCAATATATTATGCCTTCTGCTGCTCTGAAAGGGCAGAAAAGCAGTTATGCGTTAGTCAGCCAACTTAGCCTTGAGAAACTCGCGGTTCAAGCGGGCGATATTGGCGATAGACTCGCTCTTCGGGCAGACAGCCTCGCAAGCACGGGTGTTGGTGCAGTTGCCGAAGCCCAGCTCGTCCATCTTGGCCACCATGTTCTTGGCACGCTTAGCAGCCTCTACACGGCCTTGGGGAAGCAGGGCGAGCTGGCTAACCTTCGAGCTGACAAAGAGCATAGCAGAACCGTTCTTACAAGCAGCGACACAAGCACCGCAACCGATGCACGTAGCGCAGTCCATGGCCTCGTCGGCAGCCTCCTTGGAGATCAAGATGGCATTGGCGTCCTGAGCCTGTCCGGTACGGATGGAGGTATAGCCACCAGCCTGGATAATCTTGTCGAAGGCAGTACGGTCAACCATACAGTCCTTGATGACGGGGAAGCCTGCTGAACGCCACGGCTCCACGGTGATAACGTCGCCATCGTTGAAGCGGCGCATATAGAGCTGACATGTCGTAGCTCCGCGCTCTGTCTTGCCGTGCGGCGTACCGTTGATGTAAAGAGAGCACATACCGCAGATACCCTCGCGGCAGTCGTGGTCGAACACGAAAGGCTCCTCACCAGCATCGATGAGTTCCTCGTTGAGGATGTCGAGCATCTCCAGGAACGAAGTGTCGTCGGGGATGTTCTTCATCTCGTGCGTATCGAAATGACCCTGATCCTGCGGGCCGTTCTGCTTCCAATACTTAATTGTGAATGATATATTTCTTGCCATTTTTGGTCTAATTCTTTATTAAGTCCACTAAATCAACTTATCTCCCAGAGATTAGTTCTTGTAATTTCTGGTCTGAACCTTGATAGCCTCATACTCGAGCTTCTCCTTGATCAGCTCAGGAGCGGTGGTCTCACCCTTGTACTCCCAGCAGCCTACATAGAAGAAGTTCTCGTCGTCGCGCTTAGCCTCACCCTCCTCGGTCTGATGCTCCTCACGGAAGTGGCCACCGCAGCTCTCCTCACGATGGAGTGCGTCGTAAGCCACGAGCTCACCCATGAGGATGAAGTCACGAAGGTGGATAGCCTTGTCAAGCTCGACATTGAGACCCTGCTTCGCTCCAGGAATAAAGAGGTTGGTGTTGAACTCCTTGCGGAGGCTTGCGATGAGCTTCAAGCCCTCCTCAAGTCCAGCCTTTGTGCGACCCATACCAACATGCTCCCACATGATGTGGCCAAGCTCCTTGTGGATGGAATCGACAGAACGCTTACCCTTGATGTTCATCAGGCGATCGATCTCGGCGTTGACAGACTTCTCAGCCTCGTCAAACTCGGGAGCCGTCGTCGGCACCTTCGGCCAGAGAGCCTGGTCAGCAAGATAATTCTGGATGGTGTAAGGCAGGACAAAGTAGCCGTCGGCCAAGCCCTGCATGAGCGCGGAAGCACCCAGACGGTTGGCACCGTGGTCAGAGAAGTTGCACTCACCGATGGCAAAGAGGCCAGGGATGGTGGTCTGCAGCTCATAGTCGACCCAGATACCACCCATCGTGTAGTGGATAGCCGGGAAGATCATCATCGGATTATAGTACTTCACGCCATTGATCTCGCGTGCGACCTCACCTGGGTTGACATCGGTGATCTCCTCATACATATCAAAGAGGTTGCCGTAGCGCTGCAGGATGCGATCGATTCCGAGACGGTTGATAGACTCAGAGAAATCGAGGAAGACGGCAAGACCCGTATTGTTGACACCAAAGCCCTTGTCGCAGCGCTCCTTGGCGGCACGAGAGGCCACGTCACGGGGAACGAGGTTACCGAAGGCAGGATAACGGCGCTCCAAGTAGTAGTCGCGATCCTCCTCAGGAATATCGCTACCCTTGATCTCACCCTTCTGCAACTTCTTAGCATCCTCAATGTTCTTCGGCACCCAAATACGACCGTCGTTACGCAACGACTCAGACATCAGGGTGAGCTTAGACTGCTTGTCACCGTGGACAGGAATGCAGGTCGGGTGAATCTGCACATAGCAGGGGTTGGCAAAGTAAGCACCCTTGCGATAGCACTGTACGGCAGCGGTGCAGTTGCAACCCATGGCATTGGTGGAAAGGAAGTAGGTATTGCCATAACCACCCGTAGCGATGACGACGGCATTGGCCGAGAAGCGCTCGAGTTTACCCGTAGTGAGATCCTTGGCAATGATACCGCGTGCATGACCGTTTACGATGACGACGTCCTCCATCTCATAACGCGTGTAGAGCTTCACCTTGCCCTCATTGACCATACGGCTCAAAGAGCTGTACGCGCCAAGCAGGAGCTGCTGGCCAGTCTGACCCTTGGCATAGAACGTACGGCTCACCTGTGCACCACCGAAGGAACGGTTGGCCAACATGCCACCATACTCACGTGCGAAAGGCACGCCCTGAGCCACACACTGGTCGATGATGTCGTTGCTCACCTCAGCCAAACGATAAACATTGGCTTCACGAGCACGATAGTCACCACCCTTTACCGTATCGTAGAACAAACGATAGACAGAGTCGCCGTCGTTCTGATAGTTCTTTGCAGCGTTGATACCACCCTGTGCGGCGATAGAGTGAGCACGACGCGGAGAGTCCTGGATGCAGAAGTTGTACACATTAAAGCCCATCTCGCCGAGAGAGGCAGCGGCACTGGCACCAGCAAGTCCCGTTCCTACGACGATGACATCGAGCTTGAGCTTGTTCTTCGGGTTCACCAAGCGCTGGTGTGCCTTATAGTTGGTCCACTTCTCAGCGACGGGTCCCTCGGGAATTTTGGAATCTAATATCTTAGCCATAATCTTTCGTTACTTGATAAAAAGTGTTTGAATGTTGTGAATGAATAAATGAAAATTAGACGCAGAGGGGCGCAATGCCGCAAGCGAAGGTCAGCACAACAAACGCGAAGCAAAGAATGAGCAGCGTGGTATAGACGTTGCCAATGCACTTCCAACGCTCGAACCACACCTTACCATTCCAGCCCAAGGTCTGGAGAGCGCTCCAGAAACCATGGCTCAGGTGGAACCAAAGGGCAGCAAGCCATACGAGATAGAGCACCACGTACACAGGATTGGAGAACGTGTCCTGAATGTAAGCCACACCATCAGCAGGGTCGTGAGCCACAGTAATGCCAGTCAACTCGGCAAACATCATGTTGTACCAGAAGTTGAACAAGTGCAGCAACAGACCGAGGATAACGATCAAGCCGAGCACGAGCATGTTCTGGCTTGCCCACTCCACCTTCTTAGGGCGGTCGGTGACAGCATAACGGTTGTTGCCACGCGCACTCCGGTTCTGCATCGTAAGGATGAAGGCATAGACGAAGTGGATGGCGACAAGGGCTGTGAGAGCCACGGTAGCCGCTACGGCATACCAGTTGGCACCCAGGAGCTCGCAAATAGTGTTGTAAGCCTCGCCTGAGAAGAACGCAGCCACGTTCATGCACGCGTGGAACGTGAGGAATAGAACAAGCGCAATGCCCGTTACAGACATCACCACCTTTCTACCGATGGATGATTTAATTAACCACATAAACGATTGATTTTTAATTATTTGAATTATAAACTTGTATTAACTTATTCGCAGCTTTTATCCGACCGATGGCCTTCCGCATAAGCTTCATCCCCAATTCTGGGTAGGCTCCATACGGAATTTCGGTGCAAAAATACTATTTTTTAATGATTAAACAAAGTGAAAAAGGCAAAATTTCAAAGATTATCAGTACTTTTGCGGAAAAAATAGGGAAAGCAAGAATGGTTTTTGAATACGACGTCCTCGTCATCGGAGGTGGGCATGCAGGCTGCGAGGCCGCTTCTGCGGCTGCCAAGACTGGCGCCAAGACCTGTCTGATAACAATGGACATGAACAAAATCGCACAGATGAGCTGCAACCCAGCAGTCGGCGGTATCGCCAAGGGGCAAATCGTGCGCGAGATAGACGCCTTAGGCGGAGAGATGGGACACATCACCGACGCGACGGCTATACAGTTTCGGATGCTCAACCGATCCAAAGGCCCTGCCATGTGGAGTCCTCGCGCTCAATGCGACCGCGAGAAATATATCTTAGAGTGGCGCACCACTCTCGACCAAATACCGCTCCTCGACATTCTTCAAGATCAAGCAGAAGAATTACTGGTAAAAGACTCTAAAGTATTAGGTATCAAAACTTTATGGGGAATAGAGATTCATGCCAAAGCGATTGTTGTCACAGCAGGTACCTTTCTCAACGGACTGATGCATATCGGACACAAGATGGTTGAGGGTGGCCGCATTGCTGAGCCAGCAGTTCATCATTTCTCTGAGAGCATAGCGCGTCATGGCATCCGTGTGGCGCGCATGAAGACAGGCACCCCCGTGCGCATTGACAAGCGATCTGTCCATTTCGAGGAGATGGAAGAGCAACTCGGGGAGAACGACTATCATCAGTTTTCCTACTTCGGGAAACAACGCACCCTTCCACAACTTCCTTGCTGGACCTGCGCCACCAACGCAAAGGTGCACGAGATATTGCGGCAGGGTCTGGCTGACTCTCCTTTATATAATGGACAGATCAACAGTATCGGCCCACGCTATTGTCCCTCCATCGAGACCAAGCTCGTCACATTTCCTGGCCGCGACTCTCACCCCCTCTTTTTAGAGCCAGAGGGAACGGACACCAACGAGATGTACCTAAACGGATTTTCCTCTTCCATGCCATGGGACATCCAGTTGGAAGCACTCCATCATATCCCTGCTTTACGAGATGCTAAAATATACCGACCAGGTTATGCCATAGAGTATGACTTCTTCGACCCCACTCAACTGAAACACTCTTTGGAGTCAAAGCTGATCGAAGGTCTCTTCTTTGCTGGTCAAGTCAATGGCACCACGGGATACGAGGAGGCGGCAGGACAGGGACTTGTTGCGGGCATCAATGCAGCCAATTTCTGTGCCAACAGCGAACCCTTTGTCATGAAGCGCGACGAGAGTTATATCGGAGTGCTCATAGACGACCTCACAACCAAAGGTGTGGACGAACCCTACCGGATGTTCACTTCTCGTGCCGAATACCGCATCCTGCTTCGTCAGGATGATGCCGACGCACGACTGACCGAGCAAGGCTACCACCTCGGATTAGCCAGTCGCGCCCGCTACGACTGGTGGCTGCAGAAGAAAGAGCACATCGAGCGTATTATCAATTTCTGCGAGCAAACAACAGTAAGACCCGAAGAAATTAACAACCTACTCGAAACAGTCGGCACTTCCCCACTCCGAGGCACCACACACCTCTCAGAGTTGGTGGCACGTCCACAACTCAACTTCCAAAACCTATCCGAAAAGCTGCCTTCCTTGAAAGAAGCCATTGCCTTATCGCCCAACCGAACGCAAGAAATTGCCGAGGCTGCTGAGGTCAGGATGAAATATAAAGGATATATAGAACGCGAACGCATCTTTGCAGACAAAATGCGGAGATTGGAGGACATACGCATCGCCGGACACTTCCATTATGCAGAAATGCACGATCTCAGTACCGAGTGCAGACAAAAGTTGGAGCGCATCCAGCCCGAGACGTTGGCAGAAGCAAGCCGAATCCCAGGCGTTAGTCCCAGCGACATCAACGTACTATTGGTACTCATGGGACGATAGGATCGTTTCACGCGAAACAATTAACAAATCATCATAAAAGCAAGCAATTGATCATGAACAAACAATTACTTTTGGACAACCTACGTTGTATCCCCGACTGGCCCATTAAGGGCGTTAACTTTCGCGACGTGACGACCCTTTTCAAAGACAAGGACGCGTTGCGAGAGATTGCCGACAGCATGTATGATCTCTACAAGGACAAAGGAATCACGAAAATTGTCGGTATCGAGAGCCGTGGCTTTGTCATGTCATCCGCTGTCGCTATTCGACTGAACGCAGGTGTCGTTCTTTGCCGAAAACCCGGCAAGTTGCCATGTGCCACTATTCAGGAGAGCTACGCCAAAGAATACGGCATAGACACCATCGAGATTCACGCTGATTCCATCAACGAAAAAGATGTCGTGCTACTTCACGACGACTTGTTGGCTACAGGAGGCACGATGGCTGCCGCCTGCAAGCTCGTCAAGAAGTTTCACCCAAAGAAGATTTACTGCAACTTCATCATCGATCTAAAAAGCGAATTTCCAGACGCCATCAAACAATTTGAAGAACAAGGTATCGAGGTTACTTCGCTGCTATCGTTCTAATCAAAACGACTAATTGAGTATGAGGCGCGATGTTGAGAAAAAGGCTTTCTATCTACACCGCGCCTCCGTGACACAGTGATGAGAGTGTTCGCGTTCCACGTGAAACAAAATAGCCATAACTATTTAATTATAAGGACTTACGCATTATGACTAAAGCAGAAAATGAAGCACGCCTTCAACGACTCAAAGCTATTGTATTAGCTATGCCAGAAAAGCCAGGCACGTATCAATACTACGACAAAGAGGGAACAATCATCTACGTTGGAAAGGCCAAAAATCTCAAGCGTAGAGTATCTTCATATTTTCACAAAGAAGTGGATCGTTTCAAAACCAAAGTACTTGTTTCGAAGATTGAAAACATCACGTATTCTGTAGTCAATACGGAAGAAGATGCCTTATTGATAGAGAATCAACTTATCAAGCAGTACAAGCCAAGATATAATGTACTGCTAAAAGACGGCAAGACTTATCCAAGTATTTGCGTAACTAAGGAGCCATACCCAAGAATATTCAAAACCCGCACCATAAATAAGAAATATGGCACGTTTTATGGTCCGTATAGTCACATCGGCTCCATGTATGCCATACTCGACATTATACAAAAAATCTACAAGCCACGTACTTGTCGTCTTCCGTTGAACGAAGAATCCGTAAAAAAAGGAAGATTCAAGCCCTGTCTCGAGTATCACATCAAAAAATGTGAAGGGCCATGTATCAACCGTCAAACTTACGAAGAATACCAAGAGGCAATACGTGAAGCACGTGAAATCCTCAAGGGAAACACAAGAGAAGTACAGAAAATGCTGCAGGAAGAGATGATGAAACGGGCAGAAAAGATGGAATTTGAAGAAGCAGAGGTACTCAAACAGCGATGGATTGCGCTCAACAACTTTGCAGCTAAGAGCGAAATAGTAAGCCATACGATCACTGACGTAGATGTATTTACCATTATAGACGATGAGGAAAAACACGCTGCATTCATAAATTACATCCATGTTAAGAACGGAGCTATCAACCAAAGTTTCACCTACGAATACAAGCGAAAACTGGATGAAACCGACAAAGAACTGCTCAACGAAGCTATTTTAGAAATTAGAGAGAGATTTCAGAGTAGTGCAAAAGAGATCATCGTACCTTATGAATTAGATTTTAAGATTAAAAATGCCGATTTCTTCGTACCTCAGCGCGGAGACAAGCGTCATCTATTAGAACTATCTGAGATGAATGCAAGGCAATATAAGTTTGACAGACTCAAACAGACCGAAAAACTAAATCCAGAGCAACGACAGACTAGACTGATGAAGGAGCTACAACGCCTGTTGCAGCTCGACAGAATGCCTTTCACTATAGAATGCTTCGACAATTCCAATATATCTGGAAGTGATGCCGTGGCAGGCTGTATAGTATATAAAGGTATGAAACCATCGCGTAAAGACTATCGAAAATACGACATCAAGACGGTAGAGGGACCCGACGACTATGCCTCAATGCAAGAGGTTGTGCGAAGACGCTACATGAGAATGAAGGAAGAAGGCGCTCCCCTACCCGACCTTATCATTACAGACGGTGGAAAGGGCCAAATGGAGGTTGTCAGATCGGTTATTGAGGACGAACTTCATATACACATTCCCATCGCAGGTTTGGCTAAAGACGATCGACATCGCACCAATGAACTACTATTTGGTTTTCCTCCAATGACAATCGCCGTAGACATAAAGAGCGAACTCTTCAAGATTCTAACACAAATACAAGATGAAGTACACCGATACGCCATCAGTTTTCACCGAGACAAACGCTCCAAACATCAACTTCATAGCGCACTCGATGAAATAAATGGTATCGGGCCGAAGTCAAAAGATCTGCTGCTTAGAAAGTTCAAATCAGTAAAGCGCATCAGAGAAGCAACATTCGAAGAGCTAAAAGAGATCATAGGTGAGAGCAAGGCGAAATCCATTATTAATTATTGGAGCGACCAAACAGAGACAAGGTAATAAGAACATGTCTAATGATACTGTTTCTTATAGATCAAACACAAAGGAAGGAGCAAATTTGGCTGTTTAGGAAATAAAACGTATCTTTGCATTATGAGAATAGTCATACAACGTGTTACAGAAGCCAGCGTAGCGGTGAATGGAAAGACTGTCGGCGCAATAGAGAAGGGATACATGATACTTGTTGGCGTGGAAAACGCTGACACTCAAGAAGATGCCGAATGGTTAGCCCGTAAGGTTGCCTCACTTCGCGTTTTCGACGACGAAGCTGGCGTAATGAACCGTGACATTCGTCAGACAGAAAGTTCTGTACTAGCGATATCCCAATTTACGCTCTTCGCAAGTTACAAAAAGAACAATCGCCCATCATGGTTTCGCGCATCCAAACAAGCCTACTCTGAACCACTCTACAATTACTTCTGCGACCAACTGGAGCTACAACTGGGCGCAGGCAAGGTTGCACGCGGTATCTTTGGAGCAGACATGAAAGTGGCCTTGATCAACGATGGGCCTGTTACCATTATTATGGACACGAAAAACAAAGAATAGATAGCAACCTCTTCTATAATAATAGGAGACAGACGCGTCACATCTCTTCCAATTAAATTCGAAAACAATGACTATCACAGAAGCTCAACTTGCAGTAGATCAATGGATTAACAAATACGGCGTACGCTATTTCTCAGAGCTAACCAACATGGCATGTCTCACAGAGGAAGTAGGCGAACTGGCACGTGTCATTGCCCGCACCTATGGCGAACAGAGCTTCAAGGCTGGCGAAAAATCCAATTTAGGGGAGGAAATGGCCGACGTACTGTGGGTTCTTCTCTGCCTAGCCAACCAAACGGGTGTAAATCTCGAAATCGAATTACAAAAAAGCATTGAAAAGAAAACAAAAAGGGACGCTGAGCGTCACAAAAACAATTCAAAACTGAAATAAACAAATAAACAGAAAGAATATGACTTCAATCAAAGACACTGTAAGACAGGATATAGAGCGTGCCGAAAATATCCAGTCAGAGAACAAATACGAGCAAGTACTAGCACAATATAACACTGATGTGGACGATGCGGAAGTTCGCGAGGAAGTAAAGAAAATCATTGCAGAAAAAGCACATGAAAACGATACTCCAGAAGTAAAGAAATTTCTCTTAGGGAGCGTGGAACTTACCACACTTCACACTACTGATTCTGACGTGAGCGTGATGCAGTTTACGGAGAATGTCAACCGGTTTGACGAGGTCTATCCCGACCTACCACACGTAGCCACCATCTGCGTCTTCCCGTGCTTTGCCGAGGTCGTCAACGACACCTTGGAGGTAGAAGGTGTAAATATAGCATGCGTCAGTGGCTCCTTCCCCTCATCACAGGCTCTCATTGAAGTAAAAGTGGCCGAAACGGCACTTGCCATCAAAGACGGTGCCAACGAGATCGATATTGTCATGCCAGTAGGCAAATTCCTCACAGGTGCCTATGAAAGTATGTGCGACGACATTGCAGAACTGAAAGAGACTTGTGGACAAGCAGTTGCAATGAAAGTGATTCTGGAAACAGGTGACCTCGTGACTGCATCCAACATCAAGAAGGCCTCCATTCTTTCCATGTATGCAGGTGCCGACTACATCAAAACTTCCACTGGCAAGGAAAAAGTCTCTGCTACACCGGAGGCCGTTTATGTAATGTGTCAAGCCATCAAGGAGTACTACGATAAAACAGGCATTCAAATCGGTTTAAAACCTGCTGGAGGCATCAATACTGTGATGGACGCCGTCATCTACTACACTATTGTCAAGGAAGTGCTTGGCGAGAAATGGCTTACCAACCAGTGGTTCCGCCTCGGAACGAGTCGCCTAGCCAACCTCTTGCTGAGCGAGATTGTAGGAGAAGAGGTGAAGTTCTTCTAAAAGCTTCGTTTCAGTTGCTCCAAGTCTTCCTATAAGACTGAAAACGCTTCCGGAACATACCGGCAACTAAGTTGAAATTATAACGTCAATGGCCAAATCATCAGAAGCTCCTGGTGATTTGGCCATTGACGCTACTTTATTATCTTTAAAAGAGACTATTGTCCCTACCCTTCTCCTTTATTTAGTGCGTTCGCTGACATAGTCAAGATAAGCACGAAGGGCGGCGGCAATCTTCTCGTCGTGACAATAATCATCAAGGAACTGAAGACACAACTGGTGGTAGAAACGCATCCTACCCTCTGAATATTCTATACCACCATTGTCCTTTGCAAACGCTACAAGACGGGCTATTTCTTCCTTCGTAACGGTTCCGTCCTTCACTTTTGCTACCAATTTCCAGTGCTCAGCCTTGCCCGCTTTATGCAATGCGTATATCACGGGGAGTGTAAGTTTCCCTTCCGCCATATCATTGCCAGTAGGCTTTCCAATATTGGCATCATCATAATAATCGAAAATATCGTCTCGAATCTGGAAAATCACTCCCAAGTTATGGCCAAACTCCTCCGCTGCAGTCACTTCATCCTCAGTAGCACCGACAGACAAAGCACCGATTCCTGCGCAAGCACTAAAGAGCGCGGCAGTTTTATTCTTGATGATCTCGTAATACACATCCTCCGACACTTCACGGTTCTGGATGTTCGAGAGCTGGAGAATCTCACCATTCGACAAGGTCTGGCCTAATTTTGCCAAGTTGGTAACGATTCGCTCACGCCCACTATAAGCAATGTGAAGCAAAGCGGTAGAAAGCACATAGTCGCCTACCAGCACGGCTACACGGTTGTCAAACAGTGCGTTAGTGCTGGCTTGTCCACGACGTTCCTTTGCTTCGTCCACAACATCGTCGTGAATAAGAGATGCAGTGTGCAAAAGCTCAAGTCCTACGGCGGAATGCAGCGTTACTTGCGAGACAGTACCAAAGTTTTTGGCCATCAGCAATATCAAAATAGGACGCATCCGTTTCCCAGCGCGCTGCTTGACGTGCTCCAATGCACAGCCTAGCATACCGTCGTCGTGGGTAAGACTGCTGTTGAAAAGCCCGATGAAATCGGCTAATTCGTGCGAGATAGGCTCTTTGATGAGCGATACGTAATCCATGAAAGTCCGAAATTTGATACAAAATTAAGGATTTAATCGGAGAATATCACAAAAAAATTGTACTTTTACACTTTAAAAATATCATTAGCATGACAAAACTGATTCTTCTCGACGCCTATGCGATCATCTATCGCTCTTACTATGCCCTTCTGCGCACACCGCGCATCAATAGTAAGGGGCTCAACACGTCGGCCATAATGGGTTTTTGCAATACACTACATGAGGTATTGACCAAAGAGCAACCCGACTACATAGGCGTGGCCTTCGACCACGGCAAGACCTTCCGTCACGAAAAGTATCACGCTTATAAGGCACAGAGACAAGAAACTCCCGAGGACATCAAGCGCTCCGTACCTATCATTCAAGATATCCTCGGCGCTCTACGTATTCCCGTACTACAGAAGGATGGCTTCGAAGCCGATGACGTGATAGGAACGCTTGCGCACCAAGCCGATGAAATGGACATTTTAACCTATATGCTTACCCCCGACAAGGACTATGGTCAATTGATAGCCGACAACGTGAAGATGTACAAGCCTCGTCATGGCGGAGGCTATGATATCATCGGCAAAGAGGAAGTACAACAGAAATATGGTATAGCTACCCCCGCGCAGGTAATCGACCTGTTGGCACTAATGGGTGATAGCGCAGACAACTTTCCCGGATGTCCTGGTGTGGGCGAGAAGACTGCTGTCAAACTTATCAACCAGTTTGGCTCCGTTGCCAACCTCCTTGAGAGCACAGACCAACTGAAAGGGAAAATGAAGGAGAAGGTAATGAATGCTACCGAAGACATCAAGCTATCCTATTACTTGGCAACCATTCGACAAGACGTTCCTATCAGTCTCGATCTCGAAGCGATGAAGTGTAAGGAGCCGGATGCGGAGACATTGGCAAAACTCTTCGACGAACTAGAGTTTAAGACTCTTACGAACAAGTTTTTGGGAAAGGCCGAAAAAACCAAGAGAAAGAGTCAAAGACAGCTTGATCTCTTTGCTGAAATTACGCCCAACGGCCAAGAAGAGACAAAAAACGAGCAGTATGAAAGCATTAAAACAATGCAGCACGAATACCATCTCATTGATAATGTGGACGATGCGCTTGCTTTATATGATTTTTTACGGACAAAAGAAATTCTTTGTTTAGACACAGAGACAACATCCGTACACCCGATGGAAGCCGAATTGGTGGGATTCAGTTTCGCCGTGAAGGAAAAAGAGGCTTGGTACATAGCTGTAAAAGACGACCGTGAAGAGGCGTTAAAAATGCTTTCGATATTCAAACCGCTATTTGAAGACGAGAAGATACTCAAGGTGGGACAAAATATCAAGTACGACATGGAGGTGCTCCACAACTATGGTATCACGGTGAAGGGTCGTATCTTTGACACGATGCTCGCCCACTATATCATCCAGCCAGAACTCCACCACGGCATGGACTACCTTGCAGAGGTTTATCTCCACTACCAGACCGTGCACATAGAAGAACTCATCGGACCGAAAGGAAAAGGGCAGAAAAACATGCGTGACTTACCACCAGAGGCGGTCTATGCTTACGCTTGCGAGGATGCCGATATTACCTTGCGCCTCTACCATATCCTTGAACCAAAACTTAAAGAGGTTGGCGGAGAAGATTTGTTTTGGCAGATCGAGATGCCCCTCGTTCCAGTCCTGGCCGATATGGAACAAACGGGCGTCTGTCTCGACACAGAAGCCTTAAAAGAGACCTCCCGTATCTTCAACGAACGGCTTCACCTCTATGAGACACGCATCTACGAAGAGGCCGGTGAAACATTCAACATCGCAAGTCCCAAGCAAGTCGGTGAGATTCTTTTCGGCAAATTGCATTTGGTCGACAATCCCAAGCGGACAAAGACAGGACAGTACGTCACCTCCGAAGAAGTACTGCAATCCCTCAGTGGCAAGCATCCCATAGTGGACAACATTCTTGCCCACCGAGGTCTAAAAAAACTATTGGGCACCTATGTCGATGCGCTTCCGAAACTCATCAACCCTCGCACGGGCCGCATCCACACTTCTTTCAACCAAGCAGTGACAGCCACTGGTCGCCTCTCGTCAAGTGACCCTAACTTGCAGAACATCCCCGTCAGAGACGATGACAGCAAGGAAATTCGCAAGTGCTTTATCCCTGAAGAGGGGTGTCTGTTCTTCTCTGCCGACTACTCGCAAATAGAGCTGCGCATTATGGCCCACCTTAGTGGCGATGAAAACATGATCGAAGCGTTTCGGAGCGGACAGGATATCCACCGAGCCACAGCCGCCAAGATATGGCACGAACCGATAGAGCGTGTCGAGGACGCACAACGAAAAAAAGCCAAGCAAGCCAACTTTGGCATCATCTACGGCATCACGGCCTTCGGGCTGGCTCAACGGATGGGAATAGCCAACGGGGAGGCGCGCGACCTCATCGCCGACTATTTCAGGACCTTCCCCCGTGTCCACGCCTACATGGAGCAAGCCAAGCAATTGGCACGCGAGAAGGGTTATGCTGAGACCATCTTCCATCGTCGCCGCTACCTACCTGATATCACCTCTCGCAACAACACCGTTAGGGGATTTGCCGAGCGCAACGCTATCAACGCACCGATACAAGGAAGCGAAGCCGACATCATCAAAGTGGCAATGATCCGCATCCACCGCCGCTTCGCCGAGGAAGGCATCCGGTCGAAAATGATCCTGCAAGTACATGATGAGCTCAATTTCTCTGTCTATCCCGAAGAGAAAGCGCTTGTCGAACGCATTGTCGTGGAAGAGATGGAGCATGCCTATACGCTCTCCGTACCCCTCGTGGCCGACGCAGGCTGGGGACGAAACTGGCTGGAAGCACACTAACCCCTGTTCAAGCCAGCCTACATCCTAAGATCAAAGGAGCAAAAACACCCAAACAACGGGTGCTACATGAATAGAAATTGACATCGCGAAATGTCAATAATGGTTCATGTTGCACCCGTTGTTTAAACTATGAATTGAGAAGGTCGACACTACTGAGAAGCCTCAGACCCACGAAACAGAAAAAGACTATCGGGTTCTCCAGCCAAAGACTAAGCAGCAAGGCCCAAAAACTGACGAACACGCCTCTTCATTTTCAATTACTAAAACAGGATTTCCATGTGGCTTTTCAGATAATAGTAAACTATTAACTACAAGTTGATGAAAGCATAAATACTTGATATTAAAGCATTTATACAAGAAAAAGAAATGCAACGCAGTTTTGAAAAAGTGATGAGACGGCTTGCGCACTCAGGGGTTTTATTGTAACTTTGCAACATAAATAATTCAACAACAAGTTATATCAATCGTCTATTATGAAAAAGAAGAACCTATTACTTTTCGCTGCATTGGCACTGAGTGCCTCCGCCGGCGCACAGGAAGTAGTCACGGTAACATCCACGGACGGCAAGAAGGAGTTTGACAAAGGTCAGATTACCACCTTCACCTTCGACGGCCCCGCCGTCATCTTGCACCGTAGCGGTAATCAAGAGCCCGAGGAATACATGATGAGCGACATCGTGGAGATCACCTTCAGCCTGGCCACCGGTTTCGACAATGTGAAGATGGGAGAAACCAACATCACCGTGAGTGCGGAGCGCGGAACCGGCATTCTCCGTATCAATGGCACGGAACCTGGCAAGATCTACAACGTAGCCGTCTATGACGCAGCAGGCCGTATTGTCTGGAACGACAAGCAGTGGCAGGGCCAGACCATCGATCTTTCGGGCAAGCCCGTTGGCGTCTATATTCTGAACATCAACAATACAACTCTTAAATTCAGAAAGTAACCTATGAAGAAATCCATACTCCTCATGTCCGCCCTTTTCTTCTGCGGCATGACTGCGCTGGCCCAGGAGCCACTTTACAAGATGAAGTTGACGCTGCAAGACGGAAGCAAGCTCGCAGCCCTTACCGACGAGATCGACTCCATGCAACTCACGACAGTGAAGGCAGCCGAGGTACACGTCACGGAGCGCTACAAGACCTCCTCCTCCATCGGCATCAATATCGAGGCCGAAGCAAGTGTGACACGCGTCCAAGCGGCCATCGTCGCTGGCAGCGAGAAGGACCCCAACATCAACTACACCGAGTATGTGCAGAAGCATAGCGTCTGTGACGCCAAGGGATCCTATACGCTGGCCTTCGACTTCCTCAAGCCGGAGAGTATCTACACCATCTATGTGCTCGCATACGACGAGAACGGTCTGCCCACAGGTCTGAAGAGCCTTACCTGCTCCACGGGTGCCGTGGCCGACGATCCCTTCACGGTCACGACGACACACGTCGGAACAACAACACTCAAGTACAACGTCACGGCCAAGGACGCTTCCGTGAAGTACTGCACTTTCGCCACAGGCTATGACTACTACCAGCGCTGGCAGCTGGAGGAAGGCACCAACGGCGACGTCATCAAGCACTTCATCAGCATGTGGTCCACCTTCGCCTCCTGGTATGGCGAGAACTGGCAGACCATGATGAAGTACGACCGCCGCGAGGGCACCTACGAGGGCGATGGCTACCACCTGATGTGGGACGCTCGCCAGGTCGTCATCACCTTCGGAATGGACGACGACGGCAACCTCGTCACGCCAATTCAGGTTGACAGCATCCACACCAACGCCCCGACACCGGTGGACATGGACATCCCCGTGACCGTCCTCTCCAACGAGTGGGGAGACCAGCAGATCAAGGCTGCCCCGACTACCAACACCCCCTATTTCATCACCATGCAGCCCGCCGCCTACGTTGACCTGTACAAGACCGACGCAGCGCTGCTCCGCGCCCTTTGCTACGAGGCCGACAACATCAACCCGACCGACCTGGCCCGTACCCGCGACGAGGACCTCAGAGATGGTCTGTGGGAGTTCCGCGTGCGCAAGGATGTCGATACCGACTACTACATCATCGCTGTCGGACTGGACGAGGGCGCACCCGCTACCCGCGCCTTCAAGACCAAGATCACGGTGCCTGGAGGAAGTTTCTAAGCCTATTGTATGTACAACAACGAAAGAAGAAAAACAATGAAAAAGATCATAGCAACTATCGCCGCCTCCGTGCTCTCTGTGGCGGCTATGGCCCAGAAACCGGGCGACGGTGTGTTGAGAATCCATACCACCGACGGCGAGGTGACGCCCATCTTCACCAAAAACATCAAGAGCATGACCTTTGAGGAGGTGACACCGCTGACCATGAACATCGATGTCGAGGAGACCGGCACAGACTACATCCTCGTCGATTTCCCCATGCCCGAGGGCTGCTCCCACTGGCTGATGTACGTCGGCGACGAGGAGCTCGTCGGCGACGACCGCGACGTCCGCATCGAGATGAAGAAGCGCTACATGGAGGACTGGCGCGAGTCGAAGTACCTGCAGATCCCTGGTCTGAAGGATAACACCACCTACTACATCTACGCCCTTCTCTACGACAATGACGGAGTGCCCGCAGGTCTCAGCCGCGCCACGGCAACGACCAAGGCTAAGGCCAATGACGAGTTCTCTGTCAACGTCACGGACATCAAGTCAAATACGGCTACCGTCACCTTCACCCCGAAGGACCAGACGCAGCAGTACTACTGCTTCATCGTGTCGGACGAGACCCGCGACTTGATGATAGAGAAATATGGAAGCATCGAAGCTGCCGACCAGGCCTACTGGGACTACATAGCTGGGCAGTACGACATGGACCTCGATTTTTATTTGAACCAGACTCTGTTCCGCGGTACGAAGACCGTTGACGCCAAGGAGTTCACTGGTCAGGCCCTGCAGTCCGAGACCCTCCACTGGGCCTATTGCTATGCTGTCAACTCCTCTACGGGCGAGATTACATCTCCCGTCTATGAGCAGCGCTTCACCACGCTGGCCACGGAAGCATCAAGCAATCAGCTCACCGTCAACGTTATACAGCCGTACAAAGATGGTTGTGACGTAGAAGTCAAGACCACCAACAACGACAAGTATATCCTCGACGTGCAGAGCAAAGAGGTCTGGGAGAGAAAGCTAAGCGCCCACAACGGCGACGCCAAGAAGGCCGCTGCCGACCTGCTGAAGATTGTCTATAGCGGCGAAGCTGACGACTTCACAAAACAAGGCGACTTCACTGGCAAGCTCAACTACGGCCAGCCTGACACCGACTGCGTGGTCATCGCCTGTGGCTATGACGGCGGCGTGACGACCGACGTGCAGGCCATCCCCTTCCATACCTTGGCAGAATAAAGGACAGCGGACGTAAGACCGCAGTCTAACAGAGATAGCCCAGCCCTTTGCGCATCACAAGCGCCAAAGAGCTGGGCTTTTTTGAAGCCAAAATTCTTTTATCACCCGAAAACTTGCCTATTTCATGAAAAGGCAGTACTTTTACACCATCATTCGACAAAGGAATCATGAGAATCATCATCATCAACGGCCCCAACCTCAACCTCTTGGGCACACGCGAACCCGGCATCTATGGGCAGGAGACGATGGAAGACTGCCTTGCATCGCTCCGAAAGCGGTTTCCACAGGTAGAAATAGAATACTATCAGAGCAACCATGAGGGCGCATTGGTAGACCGGCTTCAGGAGACCGGATTCACCCACGACGGCATCATCCTCAACGCGGCAGCCTATACCCATACCAGCATTGCCCTGCTCGACGCGATCCGCGCCATCAGCGCCCCTGTCGTGGAGGTGCACCTGAGCAATGTCGCCGCCCGCGAGGACTTCCGCCGCCACTCCATGATCGCCCCCGCTTGTGTCGGAACAATCGCGGGGTTCGGCATGGACGTCTATCGACTGGGCGTAGAAGCGCTGCTCTGTTTCACCCACCACCCCCAATCGAGCCGGTCATGACTGAACAACTGCAACGATATATAGAACAGCACAGCGACCCCGAGGGCGACTATCTGCACCGCCTTTGGCGGGCCACCCACTTGCACACACTCCACGGACGCATGGTGAGCGGCCATGTCGAGGGGCGCCTGCTCAAGATGTTGGTCACCATGATACGCCCCAAACACATCCTGGAGATAGGCACCTTCACGGGATATAGCGCTCTCTGCATGGCCGAGGGACTGCGTTCGATAGGCGATGGGGGTATCATCCACACCTTCGATGTCAATGACGAACTGGAGCCCTTCACGCGCCAGTGGATCGATGGATCAGGACTGGGCAACTACATCGACTTCCGCATCGGCGACGCCATCGAGCAAGCACCCCAACTGGGCGTGACCTTCGACCTTGCATTCATCGATGGCGACAAGCGCACCTACCTCCAGACCTACGAGATGGTGCTGCCGCTGCTGCGACAAGGTGGCTTCATCCTCGCCGACAATACACTATGGGACGGCCATGTCGTCGATTCGGCCTACGCCAAAGACCAGCAGACCTTGGGCATTTGCCGCTTCAACGACGCCACAGCACAGGACCAGCGTATCGAAAAAGTCATCCTTCCCATGCGCGATGGCCTCACGCTGATGCGCAAATTGTAATTTTATGGAGACAACATGGCCATTTCTCAACAAGATTGAGTAACTTTGCAATCAAATAACAAAGAAGAATATGGAAGAAACAAGACAAAACCGCATAGCCCGCCTCCTGCAAAAGGAGCTGGCGACCATCTTTCAGGGACAGACACGCATGATGCACGGCGTGCTGGTCAGCGTCACCCGGGTGCGCGTAAGCCCCGACTTGAGCATCTGTACCGCCTATCTCAGCATCTTCCCCTCAGAGAAATCGGAAGAACTGATCGAGAACATCAACACCAACGAGAAGCAAATCCGCTTCGAACTGGGACGACGCGTGCGCAACCAGCTCCGCATCATCCCCGAGCTACGCTTCTATCTCGACGACTCCCTCGACTACATCGACCACATTGATGAACTGCTGAAGAAGTGAACTTCCCGCTATTTGTCTCCCGCCGCTACCTGTTCTCCAAGAAGAGCACGCACGCCATCAACCTCATCAGCGTCATTGCCGTGCTCGGCGTAGCCGTAGCCACGATGGCCATGGTGGTCGTCATGAGCAGTTTCAACGGTTTTGCCGACCTGATAGCGTCCCTCTTCACAGAGTTTGACCCGCAATTGAAGGTGCAGCCAGTGAGCGGCAAAGCCGCTCCTGCCGACGATGCAGCCTTGGTGAAGGTGAAGCAGCTACCCTTTGTTGCCGTGGCCACAGAATGCGTAGAGGACCAGGCGCTGGCCGTATATCGGGATCGTCAGATGATGGTGACTGTGAAGGGTGTGGAGGCCAACTTCGACTCGCTCACCAACATTCGCAACATCCTCTACGGTGACGGCGAGTTTCGTCTCTCCCAGGCCAACCTCGACTACGCCGTACCTGGCATCTGGATTGCCAAAGACCTCGGCACAGGCACCGATTGGCCCGACTATCTCCACATCTATGCGCCACAACGGCAGGGACAGTACGACATGAGCAACCCCACTGAGGCTTTCGCCGAAGATTCCGTACTCTCCCCCGGCGTGGTCTTCCAAGTAAAACAGAGCCGCTACGACCGCAAATACATCCTCACAAGCATCGCCCTTGCCCGAAGGCTTTTCGATCGGCAGGGAGAGCTCACGTCGCTGGAGTTGCGGATGAAGCCGGGCGTGGATATCGACGAGGCCAAGAAGGAAATCAAAGCCATCCTGGGCAACCGCTTCACGGTTAAGGACCGTTATGAGCAACAAGCCGACAACTTCAAGGTCATGCAGGTGGAGAAACTCTTTGCCTACGCCTTTCTGACCTTCATTCTCCTCGTGGCTTGCTTCAACATTGTCGGATCGCTCTCGATGCTCATCATCGACAAGCGCGACGATATAGCCACCCTGCGCTTCCTCGGAGCCAGCGACCGCACCATCATGCGCATTTTCCTGCTCGAAGGCCGCCTAATAGCCCTCGCTGGGGCCGTCATCGGCATAGGAGTGGGCCTTCTGCTCTGCCTCCTCCAACAGCAATACGGCCTTGTGAAGCTTGGCAACAGCAGCGGCAACTACATCGTCGATGCCTATCCTGTGAGTGTACACCCATGGGACGTGGTCATGGTCTTCCTCACCGTGACGGTCGTGGGATGGCTGGCCGTCTATTTCCCCGTACGCTACATGAGCCGCAAAAGCAAAGTGTAGGGAGAGAAATGTATATCCAAAATCCAAGTATATGATTCGCCTCAATTGTTTCTTCACGCTCGCCGACGAAGATAAGAAAAAAACGTTTGTCTCCTTGGCCCAAGAATTGGTCGAGAAGTCGCGAACGGATGCTGGCTGCATTGCCTACGACATCCTTTTCAGTTGCACCAACCCGCTCACAGGCATGATTTGCGAAACATGGCAGGACCAGGCCTCGCTCGATCTCCACGCCCATGCCGAACACTTCACACGCCTAGTACCACAGATCAAAGCCCTGACGGTGGAGGGGATGAAACGCGACGACTTCCTCTTCTGATTCCCCTTCAATCACCATTAGGGTATAAGGGAAACTATTATCTTTCCAACGCCTTTAAGGCTTGGAAAGGTTGAGGAGAGAATGCAAAAGCGTTTTAGACACTTTGGAGGGCTACTGTTTCCATAGCTCTTAAAAAGTCTTTTTTTTGTCAACTGAAAGCCTTTTGTTCATGAGAAAAATCCTCGTAAGCATATTGCTACTCTTGTCTTCCATCACCTTGCCGGCACAATCGCCACAGGTGGGTTGGGAGACGCTCTATGCGCAGCTCTTAGAGCAGGACGACGAGGCTGGTCAGTCCGACGAGGAAACCTACGAACTACTCTCAGAGCTTGCCGAGCACCCGATCGCCCTCAACCAAGCCACACGGGAAGATTTGGAACGCATTCCCTTCCTCTCCGAGACACAAATCGAGGAACTAATAGCCTATATCACGCAGTATCATGGGATGCGGACGATGGGTGAACTGTCGCTCATCGAGTCGCTGGACGGCCTGCGCCGTGCGCTCCTCCCCTACTTCCTCCTACTCACCGACGACAAGACCACCCATTTTCCCTCCCTCCACACCATCCTTCAACGAGGCCGCCACACGGTAGTAGGACAAATGGGCGTGCCCTTCTACAATCGTCAAGGAGACCACGAAGGTTTTTTGGGGCCGAAATACCGCCACTCGATCCGTTACACTTTCCAGTACGGCCCATACATCAGGGCTGGTCTGACGGCGGCACAAGACGCAGGCGAGCCTTTCTTCGCTGGTGGCAACCGATGGGGCTACGACCACTATAGCTACTATGCAGTGGCACGAAAAATGACTCGCCACCTCAAGACCATTGCCGTCGGACGCTACCGTGTACGAATGGGCTTAGGACTGGTGGTGAACAACGATGTGGCCTTTGGCAAGATGATGACGCTGCCAAGCCTCTTCCGCACAGGCAGCACCATCCGGGGCCACGCAAGTCGATCTTCCTACAACTACCTGCAGGGTGCGGCTGCCGAGATCGTTTTGTCGAAGCATTTTGTACTAAGTGCTTTTCTCTCGTGGCGCACCATCGACGCCACGCTGACCAAGGACGGCAGGGGCATTGCCACATTGCTCCAGACGGGCTACCATCGCACCACGTCGGAGATGGACCGCAAGGACAACGCCTCACAGACGGCCTCAGGAGGGCATATCGCCTGGCGACACGGAGGCTTCCACCTCGGTGCGACGGGCGTATGGACACGCTTCGACAAACCGCTGCAGCCCAACACGTCACAGGCTTTCCGCAGGTTCTACCCTGCTGGTGAAGCATTTTGGAATGCGAGCATCGACTACGGCTACACCAGCCACCGACTCTCCTTGAGCGGTGAGACCGCCACGGGCGGCTGCCGAGCGCTTGCCACGCTCCATGCGCTGTCCTTCCGCCTCTACCCCACCCTCACGCTGACAGCTGTCCAACGCTATTATAGCTATAAATACCAAGCCGTTATGGGACAGTCGTTCGCCGACGGAGGACGCGTGCAGAACGAGAGTGGTGTGATGGCAAAGGTGGATTGGGCCTTAGGCAGCTTTTGGACACTGACAGCCTACACCGACTTTGCCTATTTTCCGTGGGCAAAGTATCAAGTCTATGCCTCGTCCCACAGCTGGGACCACTTTCTGCAGACCACCTACCACCGCGACCACTGGATCCTCACGGCACGCTACCGTCTCCGATCCCGTATGAAAGGCGGTGCCACGAAAGCTGGACTCATCGACGAGACCTCACAACGGGCACGACTCACCGTGGCCTACACCGGGGCTCAATGGGCCTTCCGTACCCAGGCAGATGCCACACGCAGCGCCTCCCAACAGACCAGCAATGGCTATATGCTCTCGCAGTCGGCGACATGGAGCGGCCTCAGAGGGCTGCAGGCCACGGTCCAGGGCGGCTATTTTCATACCGACGACTACGCCTCGCGTATCTACACCTACGAGCGTGGACTGCTCTACGCCTTCTCCTTTCCCGCCTATTTTGGCGAGGGGCTCCACTATGCGCTCTTCCTGCGTGCGGATATGGGGCAAAGATGGATGCTCATCGCCAAACTAAGCGTGACAGACTACTTCGACCGAGATCACATCTCGTCAGGACTCCAGCAGATAGACCGTTCGTCGAAAGCCGACCTGGAACTTCAGTTACGACTCAAACTGTGAGACAGTCCCACCCCTGTTGTACGTTAACTGTATTTATGCCATCGTTTCAACCAGGCTTTGTCCCCAGAATAAAGAACGGACTATATACATTAACACTCACACGAACTGGTGTGACCTCTAAATTTAGTCTTTGAGCGCATAGGTGACAGTAGTGACGACCCGCACCCGCTTGATATAGGGCGTATTGGCATCACGGTCATTGATGGAGAACTGTCCCTGATCGGCAGAGATAATCTTGCTGATGGTCGAATGGCTGTTGTTGGCAAACTGCTTAGCGGTCTGCTCAGCATTCTCAATGGCTTCGGTCATCATCTTCGGTTTCATTTTCTTGAAGGAGACATACTCATAGACGACAGGGTTCTGATACTCATCGGCTACGATCGCCACGCCTTGCTTGAGCAATTCGCCTTGGCGGGCAATGATACTACGCACCTTGTCAACCTGGGTAGAGGTGACGGTGATGACCAGCGTAACATTGTAGCGGTAGGGCTGGTTCTGCTGTGAGTACTGCTCTGCCGTGAGGTCTATCACCTTGGGTGCATTGATACTGATCTCACCCTCCCGAATGCCGTTCTTCAGCAGAAACGCCTTGATGGTCTGCTGCTTGGCGGCTATACGCTCATAGAGCATCGGCAGGTCGTCGCCCAGTTCCTTGGAGACGATAGGCCATGTCACCTTGTCGGCCTTCACCTCCTCTTCCGCCAGTCCTTTGACGGTCACTTTCCGGTCGCGACTGGTAAAATTGTCCATTCCTCCTTTCAAGCAAAGTCCCATGATGACAATGCCTAAAGCAATGATAGTCGCAGAGATAATTTGTTCCTTTTTCATCATGTTATTTTTTTTAGACAGATATATGTGCTGGCAAAGTTAAAGAAAATAGCATTACCGTCATGAGGAAAACACTTAAAAGAAGTTAGGGAAATGTATTAACAGGTGCTAATAACAGGGCAAAGGGGCCGTCAAGTCAATTTATTTGCGTACTTTTGCATAAGAAAAGCGACACCTCAGCAATTAAAGTCCACTTGGTTGCTTTCGGTTTGCACATTCTTAGAAGATAAAAAATAAAACGTAAAAGATACTCATGGCATTAAAATGTGGTATTGTTGGTCTTCCCAACGTGGGAAAATCAACCCTCTTCAACTGCTTGTCAAGTGCGAAAGCACAAGCAGCCAACTATCCTTTCTGTACGATTGAGCCAAACCTCGGCGTCATCTCCGTGCCCGACGAGCGGCTCAACAAACTGGCCGAGATCGTGCACCCAGGACGCATCGTTCCCGCCACCTGCGACATTGTCGATATAGCAGGCCTCGTCAAGGGTGCGTCCAAGGGCGAGGGTCTGGGCAACAAGTTTCTCGGAAACATCCGTGAGTGCGACGCCATCATCCACGTCATCCGTTGCTTTGACGACCCCAACGTGGTGCGCGAGGGCGGCGCTCCCGTCGATCCCGTAGAGGACAAAGAGGTGATTGATACTGAGCTGCAACTGAAGGACCTGGAGACTGTCGAAGGACAGTTGGCCAAACAGCAGAAGATGGCCGCTGCGGGCAACAAAGACGCCAAGACGATGGTGAGCGTGCTGGAGGCCTACAAAGAGGTGCTGGAGCAGGGCAAGAACGCCCGCTCGGTGGTCTTCGAGACCAAAGACGAGATACAAGCTGCCCACGATTTGTTTCTCCTGACGACAAAGCCCGTGCTCTATGTCTGCAACGTCGATGAGGAGAGTGCCAAGACGGGCAACGAATACAGTCGCAAGATAGAGGAGATAGCCCGCGAGGAGGGTGCTGAGGCCATGGTCATCGCCGCCAAGACGGAGGAAGACATCGCCCAGCTCGACTCCTACGAGGATAAGAAACTCTTCCTCGACGAACTGGGACTGGAGGAGAGTGGCGTAAACCGTCTTATCGAGAAGGCATACCATCTGCTCAACCTGCAGACCTTCATCACTGCTGGCGAGATGGAGGTGAAGGCATGGACATACCGCAAAGGCTGGAAGGCGCCACAATGTGCGGGCGTGATCCATACCGACTTCGAAAAGGGCTTCATCCGTGCCGAGGTCATCAAGTACGAGGACTACATCCAGTATGGCTCCGAGGCCGCCGTGCGCGAGGCCGGCAAACTCGGCATAGAAGGCAAAGAGTATGAGGTGCAGGACGGCGACATCATGCACTTCCGCTTCAACGTCTAATTCCCCTCCCCATGATGAATCCGCTCTACATCTATTGGCAGCCCTCGGAGGTAGCCATCCACCTTGGCCCGCTCTCCGTGCGCTGGTACGCCTTGTGCTGGCTGACGGGCCTTGTACTGGCCTACCTGCTCATGAAGTGGCTCTACAAGGAGCACAAATATAGCGACGAGAAGTTTGACCCGCTCTTTCTCTATGTCTTCTTGGGCATATTGGTGGGTGCGCGCCTCGGCCATTGCCTCTTCTACGAGCCCCACTACTTCCTCTCTTCGGGCACACATATCGTGGAGATGTTCCTGCCTATCCACTTCCTTGAGGGTGGCGGATGGAAGTTTACGGGATTTGCCGGACTGGCCAGCCACGGTGGCGTGGCGGGCCTCCTGGTGGGTCTTTGGCTCTATATCAAGCGATACAAGATGCCAACCTGGGTGGTACTGGACCTGATGGGAGTGGTCTCCTGCATCACGGCATGCTTCATCCGGCTGGGAAACCTCATGAACTCGGAGATTGTCGGCAACGTGACGGACGTTCCCTGGGCCTTCATCTTCGCCCATGTTGACAAGGCGCCACGCCACCCTGGACAGCTCTATGAGGCCATCGCCTATGCCTGCTTCTTCGCCATCATCTTCCTCATCTACCGCAAGCACAAGGACCGTGTGGGCACGGGACTCTATTTCGGTCTCTGCCTGACGCTGGTGTTCACCTTCCGCTTCTTCATCGAGTTTACCAAGGAGGTACAGGAGGCTTTCGAGGCCAATCTGCCGCTCGACATGGGCCAGTTGTTGAGCATCCCGCTCATCGCCCTGGGCGTATGGGCGATGATCCGTAGCCGCCACATGAAGGCTGCAAAGTAGGAGAACGCCCCTACCCCATCTTTTTCCAGGCTTCGCCCAGCATGGCGTAGCCGCCAAAACCCAGCTGCTCCACTTCCGCCAGTCGCTGGTAAGACACTCCGCCGAGGGCAACGACCTGCTGGTCGATAATGCCTTCGGCGCTGGCTTTTAATAAGGCCTGCTTGGAAAAGGCCGACCGATACCCCTGCTTGGAAATACTGTCGTAGATAGGGCTTAGAAAGACGTAGGCGCAACGTGGCTTCCACGCCCTCACCTCGTCCAGGCTATGGCAAGATCGGCTCACAGTGCCTTGGAAACCAGCGGGAGCGACGGGGTTGCGGTAGTTCAGATGAATGCCTCCCAGTCCATAGCGATCCGCAAGCACATGGTGGTCGTGCAAGACGAGGCGACTACGGTACGCCTTTGGGACACCCTCTATGAGTTGGGCAACGGCCCGTGCGTCGGCATCGGGCTTGCGGATATGTACCCGATCGAAAGACTCGTCCAGCAACCGGACGATAAAAGAAGCCTCGCCCGGCACGAAGCCGGGCAAGGTGATGGCTATGCGAAGCATGATTAGCCTTTGAGTTTCTTGATGATCAGGTCAGCAACCTTCTTACCCGACATCAGCATACCGCCGAAGATCGGCCCCATACGCGGCGTACCTGCCACAGCAGAGGAAGCCATGCCACAGACATAGAGACCGGGATAGATCTCACGTGTGCCTTCCACAACGAGACGCTCACCCTCGGCCACGTCCAGCGAGCGCTCACCCATCACGCCACCCGTCTCCGTCTGGAGTTGGATGCCATTCTTGCGGGCCACCACACAGGCTATCTCGCTATCGTGGCCCGTGCCGTCGATGACGCATTTGGCCATGATATTGATGGGATCGACATGCATACCCTCGCGCAGAACGGGCGTCCAGTTGACCACCACGCCACTTACGACGTTGCTCTTGAATACTACGTCCTCCACGCTATAGCAGTTGAAGACGGTGGCTCCAGCATGCACGGCATGGTAGAGGAGCGCGGAAGTGCCCTCCACGGAGTCGAGGGTATAGAGTCCATCCTCAAACGGCGTATAGTTGATGCCAAAGTCGCGAACGATGTCCAGCGCCTCCTCCTGGATCACAATCTGGTTGAACATCATCGCGCCACCCCACATTCCGCCGCCGGGAGAAAGCTTTCTGTCAAACTGAGCTACCTTCAGTCCTGCCTTGGCAAGGTAGTATGCCGCCACGATACCCGAGGGACCACCACCAACGATGGCCACGTCAATATCGAGATTGCGCTGCAATTTGTCAAAATAAGTACTGACAATTCCTTTTGAAACCTGTGTCTCTATCATCTTGTTTCTTGTTTATAAGGTTATGATTCATTGTTGTTATTCCGCCCCGGAAGTGTCCGTGCAATCCTTCAGGCTGTGGCTGATACGAGCTGCACAGAAGTTGGGACCACACATGGAGCAGTAGTTGCCCTTCATGTCATTGGAAGTCTTGTAGTATTCCAACGCCCGCTCAGGGTCGAGCGAAAGATTGAACTGATCCTTCCATCTGAACTCGTAGCGCGCCTTGGACAAGGCGTCGTCGCGAACCGAAGCACCAGGATGGCCCTTGGCCAGGTCGGCCGCGTGGGCAGCAATCTTATAGGCGACAATACCCTCGCGCACATCCTCCTTCGTAGGCAGCGCGAGATGCTCCTTCGGTGTGACATAGCAGAGCATGGCCGTACCAAACCATCCGATCATGGCTGCGCCGATGGCGCTGGTGATATGGTCGAAACCTGGCGCGATGTCTGTGACGAGCGGGCCGAGGGTATAGAAAGGTGCACCGTGGCACTTCTCGATCTGGCGGTCCATGTTCTCCCGAATCTTGTTCATGGGCACATGGCCGGGACCTTCGATAAATGCCTGCACGCCATGATCCCACGCACGCGTCACCAGCTCACCCATGGTGTCGAGCTCGGCAAACTGGGCGGCATCATTGGCATCGTGGGTCGAACCGGGACGGAGGCCGTCACCCAAGGAGATAGCCACGTCGTAGCGATGGCAGATCTCACAAATATCGTCGAAATGGGTATAGAGGAAACTCTCCTCGTTGTGGGTCTGACACCACTTGGAGATGATGCTGCCGCCGCGGCTCACCATACCCGTGAGGCGACCGATCGCCAAAGGTACGTTCTTCAGGCGGATGCCACAATGGATGGTGAAGTAGTCCACACCCTGCTCACATTGCTCGATGAGCGTGTCGCGGAACACCTCCCAGTTGAGATCCTCCGGTTTGCCACCTACTTTCTCAAACGCCTGGTACATGGGGACAGTGCCCACGGGCACAGGGCTGTTGCGGAGAATCCATTCGCGCGTCTCGTGGATATCGTCGCCTGTGGACAGATCCATCAGCGTGTCACCTCCCCACTTGCAGCTCCACACGGCCTTGTCAACTTCTTCCTCAATGCCCGACGACATGGAGGAGTTGCCAATATTGGTGTTGATCTTCACCAGGAAGTCCGTACCGATGATCATCGGCTCGGCCTCGGGATGATTGATATTGGCCGGAATGACGGCACGGCCCTCGGCGATCTTTTGGCGGACAAACTCGGGGGTGATAAACGTCTTGATACCACGCTCCTCGCAGTCCATGTTCTCGCGGATGGCGACATACTCCATCTCCTCCGTGATGATGCCTTCGCGGGCGCAGTCCATGATCGTCTTTCCCTTTCTGCGATCTGTCCACGCCTTGCGGAGTTTCGGAAGACCTTTGCGCAGGTCGATTTCCACCTCTGGGTCGCTATAAGGACCGCTGGTGTCGTAGATCGTCACGGGCGGATTCTCGATGCACTGCTTCTCGCCATCGACCATCTTGACAGTCGGCGTGAGTGTCACCTCGCGCATACCGACGCGCAACTCAGGGAAGAGCACGCCCTTGCGATAGACCTTCTGGGAGGAAGGATAGGTGAAATGAGGATTGAATTGTTCGGTTTTCATATTTATTGTTGTTCTGATTGTTCTAATATACGGAGGATCGCCTTCGTCTCCTCGACTGGCTGCTCTGCATCGAGGATGCCACCACTGATAGCCACCCCGCTCACTCCCGTCTGCAGCACAGGCAGCAGGTCTGCCCGCGTGATACCGCCTATGGCGACAACGGGCAGCAGGATGTTCTCCCGCCTCATGGCCTCGACGATGGCGCGGTAGCCCTCCAGTCCGAGAACAGGGGCGAGACGCTGCTTGGTGGTGGTGAAGCGATAGGGACCACAACCGATGTAGTCCACACCCTGGCGATGTAGGCGGCGCACGTCGTCGATGGTGTTGGCCGTGCCACCGATGATCAAGTCGGGACCCAAGAGTGTACGAGCCTCGTCGGCAGGCATGTCCTTGCGCCCCAGATGCACACCATCAGCTCCCACGCGCTTCACCATCTCGACACGGTCGTCGAGGATGAGGCGGGCGTGATAGCTGCGACAGAGCGTCACGGCCTCTTGGGCAGTGGACAAGAATGTGGCCTCATCGGCCTCCTTCATGCGGAGCTGCACCCAGCGGCAGCCTCCTTCGAGCGCCATGCGGATGCCTTCTATGTAGCCATAGCGGCTGTTGTGATGAGAGATAAATTGCAACATAGCTTATTGTTCGGTCAATATCAAAGGTTGAGGATCATAAAAATGATTCACCGGGCCGTGCCCCTCCCCGACCGAGACATCAGCTCCAGCTCGCAAAGCCTCATAGAGATAGGCTTTGGCAGAGGCTACGGCCTCACAGATTCCCTGCCCTCTCGCCACAAAAGAGGCGATAGCCGAGGAGAGCGTGCAGCCCGTGCCATGGGTGTTGCGGGTGGAAATCGTAGCGGAAGAGAAGGTGTGGAACGAGCCGTCAATCAGCAGCAGATCCGTCTTCTCCCTACCCTGCCCGTGACCTCCCTTGACCAACACCGCCTTCGGCCCCATCTGCAGGATCTGGCGTGCGGCGGCCTTCATGTCCTCCAAGCCGTGGATGGGCCTGCCGACAAGTAGCTCTGCCTCAGGGATGTTGGGTGTAAGGAGGGTGGAAAGAGGCAAGAGTGTAGCCTGGAAGAGGGACAACGCGTCCGGCTCCATCAGTCGGCTGCCCGAGGTGGAGACCATCACGGGGTCGATAATCATCGGAGGCAACGGATAGCGACAGAGCGTGGTGGCGATAGCACGAATCGTCTCGGCGTCATTGACCATCCCTACCTTGATGGCTTGCGGGTGGAGGTCGTCCATCACGGCAGCTATCTGGTCGGCAACGACGCCGGGCGTGACTTTGCAGATAGACCGCACACCCAGAGTGTTCTGTGCCGTCACGGCCGTGATGGCAACGGATGCATAACATCCCAGGGCCGAGATCGTCTTGATATCGGCCTCTATGCCCGCGCCTCCGCAACTATCGGATCCGGCAATCGTGAGTATATGATGATATGTTTTCATTTTCCTACGGCAGCATTACCTGCATCAGGTGCAAAGGGTATAATCTCAGACTGGCCAAGCGGCCAACCACCCCGAGTCGGTTTTACGACTTGATGGCAAAGTTATATCATTTCTGCCACAACACAAAAGAAACGGGAGAAGTTTAACAATCTTTTATACACAAAACCCATGGGGCGGGGAAACGACTTGCTTCCCTACCCCATGGGTATGAAAACTCTAAGGACCTTTCAGCCCAAGAAGCAGCTTATTGGCCTGGCTCGTTGATCAGCACGGACGTGACGCTCTCCTTGCCATCCTTGTAGAGGCGCGCCTTGAACACACGGCCACTGAAAGCGACGGGCGAGGTATAGACGGGCGAGGAGGCCGTGGGAGTCGATCCGTCGGTAGTATAGCGGATGGTGCCACCTACCGGACTATTGGCAGCCACCTTGCCATCCACAAGGCGCAAACCCGGGTTGGGGATGCGGAAGTTGATCGCGCGCTTTGCCCAGGCTGGCATCTCGCAGTCGGCTATCTTCTTATAATAGGTGGAGAGGGAACGGAAATAGGTCGTCTCAGCGGCCTCACCCTGCTGTGTCTCCCATTCGGGCTTGGCATTCCATCCGCGCTCCAGAAGACCGAGAATCTTGGGGAAGAGCTGGTATTCCACCCATTGCGGACCGCGAATGCACTCGGCCCACAACTGGCCCTGTACGCCCACGATATTTTTGCGCGCGTCCTGCTGGAGCGGGAGCAGGCCCGAGGGCGTGGTGGTCCACTGGCGCGGACGACCGTTGATGCTATCGTGCATGGATCGGTAGAAGTCGTAGGGCATCAGGGCAAACGTCACAGCCTCATCCACCGTGCCACCCCATTGCAAGCCACGCTCCTCGGGGTGGCGGCTGTAGGCGAGGTCGAGATAGCAGTTGGTCACGTCGCTCATGACGACGGGCCACCCGTTGTTGGCCATCTCGTGGTAGCAGTCGCCACTACCCCACTCCGGCACGGCAGCCCAGAGGTTGAGGCCACCAGCCCATTTCTTCATGAAGGGCGTGTCGAGCGGACGATGGCGCGTGACGATCTCCTGCCATCCGCCAAACTTCACGCCTCGCTGGGCCATATAGTGGATGATCTGCTCGTAGAACCAGGAACTGACGGCCTCCTTGCCTTTCAGTCCCTCGCGCTCGGAGAGGCGCAGGGCTGCTGGCGAATTGGTCCACACCTGGTCGGGCACCTCGTCGCCGCCAAGGTGGAGGAACGGGAGTGGCGCGTCAGCCTCTTGATACATCAGCAGCACCTCGTCGATCACCTTCTTCATGAAGGTCAGCGAGGAGGGCAGTCCGGGGTCCATCACGTTGTCGTGGTAGCCCTGGGCAGAGGTGTACTGGGAGGCGTCGTCGGGATCGGCCAGACGATATTCCATGGCCTTGGCAGGGTCGGTCTGCTTGTATTTCTCATAGCGTGCCTCCATCGAGCGGATGGCAGCGCGTGCATGGCCGGGACATTCCACCTCGGGCACCACGCTGACATGGCGCGCCTTGGCATAGCGCAGCAGGTCGATAAACTGCTGGCGGGTGAGGTAGCCGTTGCCTGTCGTGGGACCATTGGGATCGTAATGGCCGTCGTAGCCAGGGTAGAGACGGTCGCGCTCGTCGGTCGTGTAGCCACGCCGACTACCCACCTCCGTGAGTTCGGGCAGTCCGGGTATCTCCAGTCGCCAACCTTCGTCGTCGCAGAAGTGGAGATGGAGCACGCTGAGCTTGTAGTCGGCCAGGGCGTCAACGACCTTTAGCAGGTCCGCATAGGGCGTGAAGTTGCGCGAGATGTCGATCATCTGTCCTCGATAGGCGAAATCGGGCCAATCCTTGATGTCCATCGCATGGAGCTTCCCATTGGCGTTGAGGGGGTTACGCAGCAGGGCGAGGAGCGTGCGCGTGGCGTTCCAGACGGCATGCGCGCTCTTGCCGACTATACTGACGGCATCAGGCCGGATGCTGAGTTCGTAGTATTCTTCCTCCGTGGAGGGCAGGCTGGCATCGACGGTCAGACGGATGGGCACTCCCTGGGCACGATAGGCCAATCCGTGCTGGTTGGCCAGGTCGGCGGCGAGAAGGCGTGCCTCGTTGCCCGACTGTGCATCCGGCACGAGGCAGAATCCGCCACCAAGGTCGCAGAGGCCGTCAGCCGTCACGGACTGCTTCACAGAGGGCAGCACGTCGGCGGGGGAAAGGGTGGGGGAAGCGGTCAGACGGGCGTTGTTGCGGTAGTTCTTCTCCACATCGCGCGTCAGTTCCTGGTCGGCAAAGGGCTTCGCATGAAACTCCACGGGCACGGGCTTGCCGTCCTTGCCGACGATGAACATCCCTTCGGGCACGTAGCTCTCGCGACACAGATCGCCGCCGAACGTCGCGCTAAAGACCAGGGAGTCGCCGTTGGCAAGGGGCTTCCAGGCCTCCGTGGGCGACAGGCGGAAGTAGTTGGCCAGGACCGTATGAAAAGCCAACTGAGGCGTGCTCACCTGCTGGGGGTACATCGGCAACTGCGAGAAATAGATACTCCAGTCTGCGTCCAGCGGCTCGCCCGTCTGGTTGTGGAGGACAAACCGGGACGTGAACTTGCCGTTTTCCTGCGACAATTTCTCATAATCCATGCGCACCTGGGCCTGGAGTGGCATCGCAAGTGCGAGCAATGCAAGGGGTAGGGTAGTTTTCTTCATCTTATCAAGAGGCTTTGCCCATATTATGTTTGGGAAATAATCTGTGGGCAAAATTACAAAATATTTCTCAGATAAGCGGGCCTATAGGACATAAAAACAGTTTATCAGAGATTTGGGCTGACGCGGACGCATGTGTCTCATCGTCTGATAGCATCTGCAAAGTGCCGATTTTCCGACAGTACAGCCCCTGCATCCCGTAGTCCTGCATCCCGAAGGCATCCCGAGACCATCCCGAAGGTTACTGAAGGTTACCGAAGGGCCTCACGAAGCATAACTTAGGACCCGACGCGAAGGTAAGTAGGGTGGGGGAACGAAGGTAAGTAGGGCTCGTGAGAGAGGTAAGTAGGGGACAAAATCACACCCTGTTCCATTTTTGTTTGGTCATCCCATAGTTTTGTCGTAACTTTGCAGAAACCTTTTTAGACAATGAGAAAGAAGACTTTATCGACGAAGATGATCCTCTCGGCCGCCCTGCTTCTGACGCTTGGCGCAGGAGAGGCCATGGCGCAGAAGCGCGCCTTCACCATCGAGGATGTATATCGTTCACAGTATGTCGGCGCACCACAGCTGAGCCCCGACGGCACCCGACTGGTCTTCACGACCACGCAGCAGAGCCTGCCCGCACAGTCGTCGAAGACCAACCTCGTACTGATGGAGACGGGGAAGAACGGCACTACGCGCACGCTGACCACCGACGGCATGAGCTTCGGACCGCAATGGAGCAGCGATGGCAAGTCGCTATACTACACGGGCTACGCCACGGGCACGGCACAGCTCTACCGTATGGATCCCGCCACGGGCGAGACCACCCAGCTGACCGACTTCGCCATGGGGGTAGGCGACGCCTTGGTATCGCCCGACGGACGCTATGTGGCCTTCACGGCTACGGTCTATCCCGACCTGGGTGCGGACGCCAAGGCCAACCTGGAGCGCAAGCGCAGGAAAGAGGCGGGACCCGTTCACGCCCATATTGCCGACAGCCTGCTCTTCCGCCATTGGACGGAGTATCAGGACGGACGCTTCCAGCACATCATCGTCTGCGACCTGCAAGACAAAACCTACACGGACGTAACGCCCGGCACGTGGCATTCACCCGTCTTCTCGCCCAACGGAGGCGCGGGACTCTTCGCCTTCTCGCCCGACAGCAAGGAGATCTGCTTCACCTCGAATCGGGACCGCCACCAGGAGGCATCGACCAACTGCGACCTCTGGACGGTCTCCGTCACGGGAGGAGAGGCAAAATGTCTGACCAAAGAGAACCCGGCATGGGACGGACAGCCGCTCTATTCGCCCGACGGACGCTACATCGCCTACCGCTTCCAGACCGTGCCCAGCTATGAGAGCGACCGCTTCCGCCTTGCCCTCTACGACCGGACGACAGGAGAGAAGCGGGTCCTGACAGAGCAGCTCGACAACTGGGTGGACGACTTCAAATGGAGCGCCGACTCCAAGGATATTTATTTCCTCACACAGGAGCGTGGATATGAGCCGCTCTACAAACTCAACCTCAAGACGGGCAAGTGGAAACCAGTCGTCGCGCAGCGAGCCATCCAGGGTTTCGACTTCGACAGCAAGGGCAACATCTACTACGCCTACACCACGACGGGCAAGCCCGTGGACCTCTACAAAGCAAACGAGCGCAAGGGTGGGGAAGAGCAGATCACCTTCTACAACCAGAAGTTTGCCGAGGAGGTCGATATCCGTCCCTCAGAGCAGATGTGGGTGATGGGAGCTGGTGGCGACTCCATCCACGTGTTCATCGTCAAGCCGCACGACTTCGACCCCAACAAGAAATACCCGCTCGTCATCAACGTCCATGGTGGTCCGCAGATGCAATGGATGGACTCCTACCGAGGAGACTGGCAGGTGTATCCCGGAGCAGGATACGTCGTGGCTTATCCCAACCCGCACGGATCGACGGGCTACGGACAGGACTTCACGCGTGCCATCTCCCAGGACTGGGGCGGCAAGCCCTACGAGGATGTGCTGGCCGTCACGGAGGCCTTGGCCAAACTCCCGTATGTCGATAAGGACCGCATGGGTGCCATGGGATGGAGCTATGGCGGCTATTTCATGAACTGGCTGCAGGGCCATGAGCATCCCTTCAAGTGCCTGGCCTCGATGATGGGTCTCTACGACCTGCCCTCCATGTGGGGTACGACGGAGGAGCTGTGGTTCCCCAACTTCGAGATGAACGGACAGCCTTGGAACTCACCATTGTATAAGAAGTTCTCGCCCTCGGAGTACGTGCACAACTTCAAGACCCCGACGCTGATCATCACGGGCGAGCGCGACTACCGCGTCTCCTACAATCAGAGCCTCGCTTATTTCTCCACGCTTCAGGCACTGGACATCCCGAGTCGCCTAATTGTCTTCGACCACGACGGCCACTGGCCCAGTTCGCTGCGCTCCATGCCGGTCTATTACAACGCCCACCTCGAATGGTTCCACAAGTACCTGGGTGGCGACCCGGCTCCGTGGAAAACGGAGGACCTGATCAACAACAACGTGGAGTATAAACTTCGATAACAGTCGATGGCTTTCAAGGGACGAAAAAGACGCATCGCCGTCATCGCCGCACTATGCTGTGCGGTGGTGGCGGGGGCCGTGTTGTGGAACTTCCCTGCCAAGAGGAAGCCGCTCCCTGCGCCTCGTGTGTTCTATCGCGACGTGATGCTGCCCACCACGCCTATGAAAAACCAAGGCAGCAGCTCCTTGTGCTGGGCGTATGCGATGCTCGCCACCATCGAGACGGAACATCTCGTGCAGGGCGACAGCGTCAACCTCAGCGTCGATTACGTCGCAAGAGCCTACCTTCGGGAGCAGGCCGAGAACCGGTTCATGAAAGGATTTCCCTTCAACGGGGATTCCGACGATCACCTCTCGACGCGGGGCATGGCTCCCATGCTCATCGACCTGATCCAGACCTACGGCCTGGCACACTATGATGCGTACCACCGGGGCGACCAGGCGGACATGGGCGTCATCACACGCAAGCTCCAGAAGTGCGTGGACGGGACGATAACGCTCCCTGACCTGCGACAGGGCGTGGACCAGATTCTCGACGACGGACTGGGCCCCATGCCACAGTCGATATTCATGTTCGGCACGCGCTACACGCCGCTGGAGTTTGCCCATAGCGTCTGCAAGGAGAAGGAGTGGGTCGCCATGACCAGTTTCACACACCACCCGTTCTACCAACGCTTCGCTTTGGAGGTGCCCGACAACCGCTACCATAGCACCTTTCTCAACGTGCCCATCGACACCCTGATGACACAGATAGAGCAGAGCGTGCGCAGAGGACATCCCGTCTGCTGGGAGGGCGACATCAGCGAACCGCGCTTCAACTGGGAGGCAGGGTTCGCCCAACTGCCCGACGAGACCGAAGAGGTGACGCAGGAGGCTCGACAGACGGCCTTCGAACACCACCAAACCACGGACGACCATTGCATGAGCATCGTGGGACTGGCGCACGACGGCGAGGGAAGACGCTATTTCATCATGAAAAACTCATGGGGGGCGTCCAACCAGTTTAAGGGCTTCATCTACGTCAGCTTTCCCTATGTCCGCATGAAGACCATCGCCGTGATGGTCAAGGCGCAGGAGGGAAGCAAAAGGGGATAGCGCAGGAAGGACGCGTGGCCGATGAGGCTTCATGGCGCGGTCTGTGGCTATTTACGTAGTCTATCACTATTTACAATAAACAAAAGAGAAAAATGGACAAAGATTTTATTTGGACTGACGATGTGGATTGCGCCATTACCGTCTGTGACAAAGAAGGGAAAGTACTCTTCCAGAACAAGGTCTCCCGCGGACTGTTTCAGCGAGACGGCGAGACGATGGTGGGCAAGAGCCTTATGCCCTGCCACTCCGACCACTCACGTGGCCTGATCGGCGAGATGCTCGCCACGGGCAACACCCATTGCTACACCATCACGAAGAAAGGACGCAAAAAACTCGTCTATCAGACTCCGTGGAAGCAGGACGGCGAGGTAGCCGGACTGGTCGAGATTTCGTTCTATCTGCCCGAGACGATGGTACACTACGACCGCGACAAGGGTGAGTAATCGCGAAATACAGACAGATTGAAGATATGATGGAACAAGGCCGTTTGCACCTTGGGCAACGCGGATACTCGGCCGTACTGGTCGTGGTCGGCCTCCTCTACCTACTACTGGAGCATAACACTACGCCCACCTTGCTCGACGACGTGGTGTATCGCTTCCAGTTTACGGCATCGGGAGGTCTGCCCCCTGAGCCTATCCAAAACTTGGGCGACGTGCTTCGGTCGCAATACTGGCATTATCTGACGATCAACGGACGCGCGCCGGCTCATGTGCTGGCGCAAACCTTTCTTACGTTGGTGCCGGGACAAGTCCTCAATGTGCTCAACGCCTTGTTGTTCATGCTCCTCATCGACGGGGGCGTACGACTCATTGCGCCGCCGAAGGAAGGCAGGGTGGCCTGCGCCGCCCTGCTGGGCGGAACAATCTTCGTCCTGCTACGGGGCTTCCAGGGGGCGTTGCTATGGCAGCTGGGCACGCTCAACTACCTTTGGCCGATCGTCCTCCATCTCTTCTTTCTACTCTCATTGAGAAAACGACTGCAGCAAGCCCCTACCTTGGGTAGCACGATCGTCCTTCTTCCTGTTGCCTTGTTGGCGGGATGGACACATGAGGCATTGTCGCTCCCTGTCTCATTGGGGCTTGTCACATGGCTGATCGTCAACGGTCAGGGAAAGCAAAGGCAGCTTCTCGCCCCTGCCATCGCCGCCTACATCATAGGTACAACTCTTTGCCTTGCCTCGCCAGGTATCTGGCATCGGGCTGGCGATGCGCCCACGTTCGCCAGCCGCCTTATCAACGGATGCGTCGCCATCGCAACCAACGTGCGGATTCTATGGGCGTTGATGCTTACACTACTGATATTATGGAAGCAAAAGCGCATCTCTAAAAAGCTGGTGCTGCGCTATCTACCTGTGGTTGTGATGATTTCGGCAGCTTATGGCATCGTCTTCGCCAGCGGTGTGACCCTCGACCGCGTGGCTTTCCATGCGGAAATGATGGCGCTCCTCGCGCTCCTCGCACTCTGGTGGCAGACCGTAGGCATGAAGGCCATGCGGATCTTGGGGATCGTGATGACTGCTGTCGCTCTGACGCTCTATGCTCCTGCCCTGGCCATGTGCTGCCAACAGGTGGACAACTATCGCTATGCCGTGGCACAGATGAAGCAGCCAGGCGTAAGCATCATACAGACGCGCGACGTGAGACCGGCCAACACCCTGGAGCGTATCGCCTACGAACGCTATGTCATGCCCTTTGCCGACTACGGCTTTTTCAGCTGCTACATGGGGTTTGACGCAGAGGATAGCAATATGCGCTGTGCGGCCAGTCTCTACGACAAGTCGCGTCTGTGGTTTCTACCCGAGGATATAGTCCTCAAGATGAAGAACAACAGCCTCAGTAGCAACAAGTTTACCACCGATGAGGGCAACCGTCTGTATGCGATACAAATCGGCAAGGAGCAGAAGGTGAAGGGTCTGGAGTTTCTCCTCAAGCCCGAAGACCCGGCCAACCTCCACTTCTGGCAGTGCCCCGTAGCCTACAAGGGAGATAGCTACGCCCTCGACGACTTCCATTGGGAAGTCCTACAAGTGGCGGGACGCCATTATCTGGTCTTCACACGCCCCGTTACTGCCATCAGTAGGCGCATTGACCATATCGCTATCCATTAGGTGGCTGGAAGTCGTGGAAACGAGTTGTGAAACTCTGTAATTGTAAAATCTATTCATTGATTATCTATAAAATAGGCACGAGACCACATACAGAGACGTTTTTCCTAAAAAAACACCTAAAAAGCAAGTTAAGTGCATCGGCCAATGAAGTTAAGTTCATCAGCCTACGAAGTTAACTTCATCGGCCAACGAAGTTAACTTCATCGGGCATTGAAGTTAACTTCCCCAAAAAGGCCCCTATATGACCTACTTTTACCTCTCGAAAGTCTTACCTGGCCATATACGAGAATAAAAACTCTTAAATGCTAAAATCAGACAGCACCCTCAAAATGTCATGATTTTTACTCGTTCTGATATTTATTATTTACCTTGCATCGGCTCTCAAGTCATTCACGAAGGGAAGTGTGTGGCTCACGAAAAGCAGAATGAGATGATAGATTTGGCAGTAAGTTCTTCTCTATTTTGCTGTGGGACGGAGTTACTTCCTTACCAAAACGAGCATTAACAACAAGGAGATGCTACCAACTAGTAGATACTAACAAACAAAACAACGTAAACGATATGAAACACAAAAGCAGTATGTGTCTCACCCTTTGCGGTGAGATTTATATGCTCAATCTTGATGAAGCGCTGCTGTTTGAGGCTGACGACCACTACACGAAAATACGCAATCTGTATGGCAACAAGATCATGGTGCCCTTCTGTCTCGGGGAGATAGAACGGGAGATTCGGACGAGGTTTCCAGACCACAACAATTTGGTCAGGATGGGCCAGAAATACATCATCAATAAGAATCGGGTCTTCCACATGAATGCCCTCAAGCAGACGGTGTCGCTCTACGACTCCAATGGGCAGGTGGTCGTACTCAATGTATCGAAACCAGCGCTCAAAAGCTTGATGCAGGACGCGCGTAGCTCTTATGCGACGCTGCCGTCGGATGAGCCCGACGACCCAGACCTCGATCCTGACGAAGGAAAGGGGTGTGGGTTTACCTCCCCATCCGCTGATTGAATGGACATTTCCCATAGTGGGAAATGTGAGACACCCCTTGTGGTGTATTGTCACTCACGAATAAATCATAACGATTCACGAAAACAACCATTGCTATTTCGTTTGGCTCCATAGATTATGTATAATTTTGTACACGTTTACTCTGACAAAAAGAGGTCTATCAATGTCTCTATACCTTATTATATATATGGGAAGAGCAACAGAAAAAACAATTTATTCGTACAATTAAATAAGATTATGAGAATTGGCACACCCCAAAAAGAGGTGAAAAAGCCCCTCTTCACATTGTTTTATATATTGTTCTCTCTAATAGTCTCAAATTTACTTTGCCAGAGACGCTTTTATGGAGACACAGTAAGTGTGCCTATCACATCTCTACCGTCTCTATCCATTATAATGATGAGTAACACAGCTATTGTCTTCTTTGTGACAAAACAAGAAGTACTTAAACTATAAGCCACGGGGTTACAATTCAAAGGAAAAAATAGATAAACAGAAAAAACAATAAATAATTTTACAACAATGAAGAAAACATGCTCGTTAATCTTAATGGCAACAACAATAGTTGGGGCTGTTATTGCGAAAGGTCTTTCTCCTTTTAGTGTGCCAACTCAAGAAGAGGCTGTTGGCAGTGCAAAAACGGAGAGCACACCATCAATGCAGGTTGAGTCAGAAGAATCTTCTGCTGATTCTTTGTCAGTATTTGTATCTGACAAATCCATACCACTAACATTCACTAATGATAAGACATTTCCTTGGACAATTGGAGAGGACTATCTGCTAAATGGCAATGTTGGAAACACAAACAGTGCTTCCACACTGTCATTTTCATACAATTGTGACAAACGTACAGAACTGAGCTTTGATTGGGCTTGCAACGAGTATAGCTGGCACAAGTTGTACTTGTATATTGATGGGGTTTTGACAAACACCACAACGAACTCTTCGTTCACTTCTGCACGATATTTTATAGACAAAGGTAGTCATGTGATAAGCTTTAAGGATTCCATCGGTGGCTATACACATGACCTATATTATCGTAGTGGGATACGGAACATCTGCGTGAGATCCATCTTGCCATTAGAGACAATTGCTCTGACTGAGAAATCACAACCGCTGACGTTCATCAATGAATCAGAATACCCATGGACAACAGAAGATGGGTATATTCAAAATGGAAACTATGGACATCCGAATAGTACGTCAAAGTTCTCAACGACTATTAAAATTGACAAACCTTCGAAATTTTCATTTTGGAGCTCGACTTATTACTATGACAGCAATAATTGGGCTTATGACTACAAAAATTACCACTATTTCAGCTTTAAAATCAATGGTAAAACCTATATGGGTAGAGAAAATGGTGCTGGAATGACTTCTGTTTTATTGGAACCTGGTGATTATACATTAGAATGGTGCGATTCCATATATAACAACACAGAAAATGTAAAGACCAAAATTCAAAACATAGAATTGTCTTCTAATTGGATTGACATAGAGCTTGCCAAGGCAGGAACTCTTGGTGTAGAAGTGTTGTATAAGGTAGATGTGCTGAATGATGTAGAACTTTTGAAGGTTTCAGGCAATCTGAACAGTGACGATTGGACGGCAATCAAAAACATGAAGAATCTGTTAGGCTTGGATTTGTCAGAGGCTAAGTTTAACTCTGTACCGGGCTATGCGTTTGACGGGTTGAGCAATTTGTCATATGTAGTTTTGCCAGAAGGACCAACAAGTATTGGACAATATGCATTCTACAAGACACAAATACTAAATATTAACATTCCGAACACCGTGACATCCATTGGCCAGTTCGCTTTTGCTGGCACCAGAATAAGGAAAGTTAATTTTAAAGAGGGTTCCGAACTTACGTTTATTGGAAATAATGCATTCGGAGGGTGCACCTCTTTGGAGCAATTTATCATGCCCAATACGGTAATGTCTCTTGGAACAAAGAATGGCAATGATAACGGTGCGTGTGAAACCTTCTACAACTGCGCTAATCTCGAAAAACTTCATTTCTCAGATGCTTTATTAACTTTGGGACAAAGTGTTTGCAATAATTGTACCAAGTTGAAAGATGTTCATCTACCACAAAATATTCAGTCTATACGTAGCAATGCATTCCGCGAAACACCATCTTTAAGAAAAATAGAATTGCCTGCATCGTTAAAGACAATAGACTACCAAGCATTCTATCAATGTGGTCTTGATAGTGTTAAGCTACCAATAACTTTATCAACATTGGACACCTACGCTTTCCAAGAATGCAAAAATCTGAAATATGTGGAGTTGCCGTCTTATATAGGTAATTACAAAAACAATTTCGATGAATGTAATTCCATTCAGAAAATTGTGTCTAAGTCCGCAACACCTCCTGCAATTTCAGATGATCCGTTCTCTTATGGACCATCCAAGTCTGGTGTTACCTTGGTTGTACCATCATTTGCTGTTGCCAACTATAAGCTTGATACCTATTGGTATCAGTTTGGAAACATTCAGGAAATGGATGTAGACTTGGATTATTGGCGTATTGCCGGTGCTTTATCATTGACTAACAACCGTCGTATGAATGGTAAGCCAGATATAGATTTGTACTATGGAGGACAGTTTGCCATTAGTGGTAACGCTCCGATGACAATTAAGAACTTTGACATATTTGTAAACGAATCTAATCCTGGCCGTTTGCTGAATGATTGTACATCTATGACAGCAGATAGCGTTACAACCCATTTCTCTGTGGATGCCAACAAGTGGTATTTTCTTACACCACTCCATGATGTAGATCTTACAAAGGTAACACACAGCAACAATGCTTCATTCGTTTTCCGCTACTATGATGGGGCAAGCAGAGCAACCAATGGAACAGGTAGCAGTTGGAGAAATGTAGATGACGGTAAGTTGTTGGCTGGCAAGGGCTACATATTCCAATGCAATTCATCGGGTGTCGTAACTATGCCATCAGAAACGACAGGACACATTCAAGTGTTGAATACAAATGATGTAACGACAAATTTGGAGGCGCATGAATCCACGGCTTCAGCTAACAAGAACTGGAATTATGTAGGCAATCCTTATCCTGCATACTATGACATTTATTATATGGACTTCACAGCCCCAATCACAGTATGGACTGGCAACACCTATAGGGCTTACTCTATAGTAGATGATGACTTTGTACTTCGTCCTATGCAGTCATTCTTTGTACAGAAGCCAGATGCTGTTGACAACATCATCTTCCACAAAGAAGGTCGTCAGATGACATCTGGTATAGAGCGTGGTTCCGCAGCCAAAGTCCGAGCTATGACTGCTGCGAATGTATCTCGAAAGTTCTTCAATTTGGAAATTTCAAATGAAGATAGTCTAAAGGACGATACTCGTTTAGTTATCAACGAAGATGCCAGTATTGGTTATGAGATAGAAAAAGATGCTTCTAAATTTATGAGCATAGACGCAGATGTTCCTCAAATATTCACGATTGATGGGGAAGGGAATAATTATGCCATCAATGAACGTCCACAAAAAGATGGAAATATCAGTGTTGGTTATCTTGCATCGAAAGAAGGTTTCTACACTATCAGCGCTGTGAAAGCTGAAGGTGAAATCATTCTTTTCGACAAAGAGCAAAATAAGTACATTGATTTGTCCTTACAAGACTATACATTCTATACGAAATCAACAGAAGGCATAAATGCAACTCGCTTTATACTGATGGTTAAGGCGAATACTGGAGAGGTAACAGGTATTGAGGACACAGCCACATCTCAAACAAAAATAGAAGGTGGAAACGGTTGTGTAAATATTACTATTGGCGCAAAAGCTGATGTTACCATCAACACCCTAAATGGCATTACGATCTTTGATGGCAAGGTGGCTACAGGCAACAATGCCATTTCATTACCTTCGGGTGTATATATTATAAAGGTAGGCAACACATCTTCAAAGGTCGTTGTTTATTAGTAAAATGACTAAATCTTTCAATATATGAGAGGTTACAGATATTTTCTCTTCATACTGGCACTGTTAATCAGTGCCAGTATGCGAGGGCAATACAATCCTACGAATCCTGCGGAGCCAGGTGCCTATTACACCTTGGCTTTGCAGGCCACACCGTCCGGAAGTGGTAGTTTCAATGTAAGCACGACTACAAATTGTTCCGAAGGAACTAATGTGTCATTACGGGCTTATGCAAACTCTAACTTCCAGTTTGTCGCATGGGAAAAGGATGGGGAAGTTATTTCAACATCATCATCCTTTACCTATACCATGCCGGCAAAGAATGTGAAACTTATTGCCCATTTCAAGTACAATCCATCAAGCCCTGCTGAACCGACAGAGCCCGACCTTCCTGTTTATTCTACCTTGTCATTGGCCACAAGTCCGTCAAACTCTGGACATTTCAATATTTCAAGTGGGAATAAATACGAAGTAGGGTCTTCTGTAAAATTACGAGCATACAGTAATTCAAATTTTATATTCAAGAACTGGACGGAAAATGGTGAAGTAATATCAACAAACAGTTCTTTCAACTATGTGGTAAAACCTGGTAATCCTAAACTTGTGGCAAATTTCACATATTCGCCTTCAAGTCCAGAAGAACCTTCTGAGCCACAGTTGTATCACAAACTGTTTTTGAAAAGCAACCCTGCGAACGGTGGCTATTTCAATGTCTCCAGTGGAAACTCCTATCAAGAAGGTTCCTCTGTGTATTTGTGTGCCTATTCCAATCAATGGTATCATTTCCAGAATTGGACATTGAATGGAGAAGTAGTTTCCACGAGCAGTAGTTTCTACTATACAATGCCAACAAGCAATGTTACATTGGAAGCCAATTATACTTATAATTATAATCCTTCCAATCCAGAGGAGCCTTCGAAACCTGTTGGGGAGAAAGTGAATATCTATGGCATGACCGAAAATGGAGTGCAAGGGCAGACCATCACCTATCCTGTATATCTGGAAAACGATATGTTGGTAAAAGGCATGGTTGTCGATTTGCAATTTCCAGAAGGCTTTGTTGTGAATACGGAAGATGTCCGTTTGTCTGGCCGTTCTTCTGGGCATGAGATCAACGTACTGACTTTGGAGAATAACACATTCCGTTTTTCTCTATTGGGTGACGACGCCTTTGATGGTAACAACGGAAAGATGTTTGAAGTGTTGGTAAAGATTCCGTCCGAGGCTCAAATGGGGAAGAACTATCCGGTGGTACTTACCCATGGTGTTATCCATGCAATAGATGGCACACAGTCTGCCATTTCTGTACGTAACGGTAATATTTATGTGGAAAAAGTGTCTGAGGATGGTCTGTATGCCAAATTCTCTTTTGACAAATTGCAAGGAAGAGTCAAGTTTACAAATCTTTCCTCAAGCACAGCTACCAGCTATCTATGGGAATTCGGAGATGGGACGACAAGTACTGAAAAATCTCCGCTTCATGTCTATCAGAAATCAGGCTCCTATGTAGTGAAATTAACGACAAAAGGTGAGGTTGATAGCGACGTGGCAGAGATGACTGTCTTTATCAATGATGAAAGTACTTGGAAAGTGGATGGTACATTCTATCTCTCTGATGAGGAAACAGGAGTACGCTATTTCACTTCAACAGAGTCTCTTTTTCAGTTTATTGGTAGTTCTCCCATTACTGGAAACGTAAAAGTATCTATTAAGGCTGACAAGGATTTCGTTTATCCACTTGGAAATGCCAATTTACAAGTCCTGAATAAGATACTCAAGACTTTGGCTGCTTCTAACCACGTAGTCACATTCAACAAATGGGGCAATGGACGTAATCCCGTCATAAACTTTGGAAATGGGAAGGATGCCATAAACAAGGATTTTGTAAATCTCCTTGTTGCGAACAATGGATATTTAGAATGTGAAGGAGTGGAGATGAAATTGTGGAACATCAGCTTTAATCCGTCAAGCATCCACAAACTTCAAAACCAAAAGATAAGGTCTGGAGAGAAAACTGAGGAAGTGGATTTTTCACCAATCAGTACAGACTTGACATTTACATGGACACTACAGTCAAAGCCAGCAGATGTTACTGGTTTTCAAGAGACAGGTGAGCGAATGATACCTTCTATGACCATCGTAAATGAAGGAGACGGGAACACAAAGCTAACATACTTGATTAGAGGAAAATATAAGAATGAGGCACTCTGTGAGTTCACCCATGAGATTACGGTATCACCAACTTTGGTGGGATTGTTCTCAAACTTGACTCCTGCAAATGGAACAGTTTCCGAATCAACATCAGTTACATTGACATGGAATAGTATCAAGAATGCTGTCTATGATGTATATCTGTGGAATGCCCAGAACCAACGTCCTACCACTCCAATAGTTTCTGGTATTTCAAGCTTGCGCTACACATCACAGAATTTCTGTCAAAATGGCTATACCTATAAATGGCAAATTGTTGCAAAGAATGACGGACAGGAAATAGCAAGTGATACGATGACATTTGCTGTAAGAAGTCTGCCTGACCTTCACGTCTATGCGTTAGATTGTTCGGAAGCAGTAGGTGGTAAAAAGTTTACAGTAAAATGGACTGTCAAAAATGATGGCGTAGGCTCTACTGGAGAAACAAGATGGAACGATTATGTTTGGTTGGTAACAGACGTATATGGTGGAACAACTCCATCTGGAACCTCCACAAATAATTCAAAACTGTTGGCTACGGTTCAAAATGTTAAGGCTCTCGAAACAGGAGAGTCTTATGACAACAGTGTTGACGTGACATTAGACGAGCGTGTATACGGCAACTACTACATCATCGTAGCTGCCGATATGTACAGTGTTACCGACATACAGTGGAGTGCAGTAGGTGGTTCTGTCTTGAATCCATACAATCCTTCGCAGGATGGTTCTACATCTTACAAACATTTGTATGCGTCTACTTCCGCTTCATATAATAAGGTGTATGAACAAGGCGAAACAACTACGCTCAGTGATAATTTCTTCTACAAGAAGATAAATATTGCTGTGCCGAACTTGGCAGATTTGCAGATACCAAGCATCACATCATTTGTTATCCCGAACGAAGACCCAATTCTGTCGGCTGCAAATACAAAAGTGGCAGGTGGAATTGCTGACGACGGAAAGTCCAAAGAGCTATTGACTACTTGGGAAGAGTGTTGGATTCCATCACCTATCACTGCTGCAGGACTAAGATATTCAAACAATTACTATTCGGGAAAGAAAGTTGCGGTTAGAGTGAACGTGGCTAACAAGGGCGGCAAGGATTCTGAACCCCCCTTCAGAACGGTTCTCTACATGTCCTCATCTCCCGACCGAGATGCAGCGCCATTGACCACCATTGGTTCGATTACTTGTCCGACAAATATCGTAGCAGGTAAAGACACGACACTTACATTTGCCTTCTATCTGCCATACACCTGGCATGGAGAAACTTATTTCCACGCTTATGCAGATATAGATGATGCTGTGTATGAGTTAGCCAACACGGTGAACAACTGGGGCAAGAGTGACAAGGTGGATGTGCTATTATGCCCTGGGGCAGACTTGGTTCCTACGGAAATGAATGTTCCAAAGAGCATTGCTTCATCATCAACATTTGATGTAACCTATAAGGTGGTGAATAAAGGAACAGGTATTCCTTTGCCTAACAACGGATCTTTCTTTGCTGGAAGATGGAAAGACAAGGTATATCTTTCAAAAAAGAGCACAGGATTGGATGATACCGCTATTCTGTTGTTAACAATCAATAGAGCCGGAACATTCAAAGGGCCCACCACGCAAGCAGCCCCTGGGCCTGTACATATTAAACCAGAAGAATTCCATTATGAAGGAGACAACTACAGTAATACCGTTTCTGTCAAACCACAAGGATTGACTTCTGGAACATATTATGCTTATGTCAAAATCGATTCAGATGATGATCTGTTCGAATATGAGGGGGAAAAGAACAATGTCATTTGTTCTGGAGCTATCAAGTTTGTTCAACCAGACTTGTCTGTAGAATTACTTTCCATTTCGGAAGATACATTGTCAAGCGATAAAGAGATTGCCTTCACTTGGAAGTTGAAGAACATCGGTTCTGGCGACATCCAGGACGCAAAGATTACAGATGCTTTCTACGCGACAGTCAATCAAGATGGAACAGGTGGTGAATTGATAGGAAAGGTTGAGAATACCATTTGGATTGCAGCTGGAGCAGAAAAGACGCTCAGAGCCAACATAAAGATTCCAAGCGACTCTCATTTGGATGGTCTGCGATACATCTACGTTAAGACGAATAGCGACTACGCCTTGCAAGAAGAATCTACCACGAACAATAGTTCGGCGGTTATAAAATCTTGGTGCAAATATGAGGCGGTACCTTCGCCTCCTAAGATGAAAGGTGCCAATCTGTATGTAGAGAATATTTCTGTCAATAGTTCTGTAAAGCCTGGCGAAGAAGTAACAGTTACTTATACGGCACGCAATACAGGCGACGCGGATTTGGCAGACTTGGATGTTGGTCAAGACATTTTTATCTCTAATGACTATACCTTCTCCGAAGCTAAGGCACAGAAATGTGAGATAACTGCTCAAAAAGGTTCTGTCAAGAATCTGAAAGCTGGTAAGTCCACGACTATTTCTCTGACATTCAAGATGCCGGATTCGATGATGGGTGGCGACAAATACATTCATCTGTTTGCTGACCGTACCAACCAGTTGGGTGAGAAAGAGACGAATGACAACTACGCTCGTTCTTCTTTCTATCTTAATGGAAATTTGCCTGATTTGAAGGTTACAACTTATGTTTTGGCAGATACTATCAAGACATCAACGGATGTGACGTTGAAGTTTACTACCATCAATCAAGGAGAATGGAATGCTGCAAAGTCTACGACGGTTGTCTATCTGTCACCTTCCAATAATCTGAATGGCAATGCCAAGCAAATAGCTTCCGCTACTATCAATGCCATCAGCAAGGGCGATAAAACAGAAAATACTGTTACATTCAGTGTTTCTGACAAGGAATATGGCAAATGGAATGTATTGATTAGGACTGATGCAAATAACAATGTGAGAGAATTGGACGAGGATAATAATCTTGTAGCCATTCCTCTTACTATCTTGCAGTCTCCACTTCCAGACTTGACCATCAAGGATATTTCTACAGAAGAGATTATTACCAGCGGTCAGCCTATGAAGGTCAGGACTACTATCGCAAATATTGGCAAAAATGCTACTCGAACAGACAAGTGGTCAGATACTTACTATCTGTCTGAAAGCACTGTCTTGAATACGAAAACGGCAACAAAAATTGGCAACAGGACCCATGTTGGCAAACTGGATGTTGACGCGTCTTATACTAATGAAGTAAGCCTCAACATTCCTGCCTATATGCAAGGTAACTTCATGTTGTTTGTCGTATCTGACGCTACAGATGCCATCACAGAAATGGACGAAAACAACAACGTTAAAAGTATTCCTGTCTATGTGAATGGCACTGCCGATACGCCTGCTGACTTGGCTATAGTCAACATTAACGCCCCATCAAGCATTAAGGCTGGCGCGGAGGTCACCATTTCTTACCAATTGAGCAATGTTGGCGAGTTTACAGCTAATGGAACTTTGAATGATGTTATCTATCTCTCCAAGAACAAAACTTGGGACAAGGAAGACGTCATGGTAGGTGTCGTGTCAGGCAAGGTGAATATCAACCCAGGAGAGCAAGTAACTCGCTCCGTGACTGGACGTATCACCAATGTACCGGAAGGCGATTACTATGTGATAGTCAAGACAAACTCGACCAAGACCATTGCCGAGTCTAAGGAAGATAATAACACAATAGTAGCAGCTTCACCAAGCAAACTGTCGTTCACGACAATCAGTTTAGGTAGCAGTGCTTCCGTCAACACTTCTGGTTATTACAAATTAGAGATTCCAAGTGGCTATGACGGGAAGACGGTCGGCTTCTATCTCAATCATCCAGAAGAAGCCTCGGCAGGTCTATATGCTGCATACGAACAGGTGCCTTCCACTGCCAAATATGATGTTGCAGCCAGTGCTAACCAAGGAACGCAGCAAGAACTGTTGCTACCAAATGTGAAAGCTGGTAATTATTATATCTTGGCGCAAGACAATGCCGCCTTGGTGAATGCCACAGGCAATGTGTTCTCTGAGTCGGATAATGGCTTGGCTACAACTACCAACATGATGCTCAATGTACAGGAAGTGAACTTCGGAGCCACGACTTTAAGTATTACCGAAGGCGGCAATGGCGGCTGGGTATCAACGGATGTGAGAGGAGCCTTGTTTGACTCTATCATGGACTTCCGCTTGAAGTTGGCAGAAAAGGAAATACCTGCAGAGACTGTTACGTTCAATGGCATGACAAGTTCTCGTGTCACGTTCAATCTCAACGATGCCGCAACAGGAGCATACGATGTGGTATCGGAACTTCCTGATGGAACATTGGCAACCTTACCAAAGGGATTCAAGGTTGTCCCTGGTGCATCGGTCAGCTTGGGTGCAAAGATAGACGCACCCAATGTGGTACGTATTGGAAGCTATGCACCGATTTCTGTGTCGTATGCCAATGGTGGAAATACGGACTGCGAGGTGTATCGTTTGATACTGGTCATCAACGATGGTTATCTCGGTACGACCATCAAGGATTTGGATCGCCATCAGTCCGTTCTCTATCTTGACTTGGGAAGCGAGAGCGACAGTCGTGGTTACACATCCATACCGCCAGGCACACAGAAAACCATCAACCTGTTTATGTACCAGACGGCACAAAACAGCAACATAACCATTTATGTGGTGAAATAAGAAAGACATTTCAAATATGAACATAAAGAATCATATCAAACAAATGCTCTTGGGGGCAGGACTGCTTTTGGCAGTCTTGCCTTCCGAGGCACAGAATATCATTCGTCCGAAGATAGCTGGGCCAAATGGTCTTTGGGTGAACAGCTACAATGGTGTGTTGTTCTTCGGGCAGACGGATATGGAAACGCAAAACTCGCAAATGCCGATGCAGTTGCGCTTCTACTATAACAGTTCGGCACAGTCTACAAATTATGGTTATGGCCTCGGTTTCTCATTAGGATATGAGATGCGCTACCGTATCAATGAAATTGGTGGTGTCGTTATCGAAACTGGCGACGGACGTTCAGACACCTACAAGAAGTTTGGCAAGGAGTTTGAGGCGCCAGCTGGTGTATTCAGTAAGGTAGAGGAATACGAGAGTGGAAAATATCGCTTGACAGAGAAGTCGGGTGAGCAGTATTTCTTTGACGATGCCAAGTATGGCAAGGTAACAGCAATGACCGACCGAAACGGTAACAAGACCATCTTCACTTATCAAGACAGTTTGTTGGTAAGAGTGCAAGATGCCGTGGGGCATACGATCAACCTCAGCTATACCGACGGGCTGCTCCGCAAGGCTACGGCCTCATTCCATAAAGGAAGTATCAACTATGAGTATGATGGTCTTCGTCGATTGAAGAAGCGTACTGATGCTTTGGGCAACAGCACGCTTTACAGTTACGACAAGCAGAACCGTCTCTGTGAGATTACAGATGCCAACGGCCATAAGACGCTTATTGCCTACAACAATAGTGGTATGGTGAGTCGTATGAAGACTGACGTGTCCGACAAGTCCATCCGCTATGAAGGCGACAAGACGGTATTCATTGACTATACCGCTCCACAGAACCAGTACTCTTACTATCGTTGGGATAGTCAAGGACGTGTCATCGAGAAGGTAGGCTTGTGCTGCGGCATACAGTCAACACTCGAATACGATGATGACGACAATGTGGTGAAGCGTATCGATGCCAATGGTAACATTACGTCTTATACCTATGACGATCGTGGTAATATGCTTTCTCTGACCGATGCCTTAGGCAACTCAGAGCGATATACCTACGATGACAAGTTCAACCAGGTGACTTCATTCCAAGACAAGAATGGGAATAGCTACCGTTTCGACTATGATGACAAAGGCAACTTAAAATCATTGTCGGGCCCGTTAGGCTTCAGCAACAGCTTTACTTATAATGATAAGGGATGGCCGCTGAACACGACGGATGGCAACAGTAACGTGACAGCTACCACATACAATGCTGACGGTACGACAGCTAAAGTAATGGATGCGGCAGGATATACCACCACATATTCTTATGATGAGTGTGGTAATATCCTCACCATAACTGATGGACGCAACAATACTACCACATACGCTTACGATAACAACAACCAAATCATCTCACAGACGGATGCCTTGGGTAATACTTCTACCTTGAGTTATGACAAGGTGGGTAACATCGTGCGTGTCAAGAATGCCAAGAATCAGATTCGTGCATACAGTTACGATGCCTTGGGCAATGTGCTGACGATGACGGATCCGATGGGTGGCGTCTATACTTACAAGTATGACGGTAAGGGAAACGTGCTGAGCGTGACCGACCCTATGGGTAATGAGCAGACCTTTGCCTGGAATGAAAAGAACAAGTTGACCTCGCAGACCAATGCGGCTGGCGAGAAGACGGGTTATGACTATGATGCCAAGGGCAATCTGGTATCTGTATTCCAGCCAAACGGAAATACCATCAGTTACTTCTATGACAAGCTCGACCGCATCGAGCAGTTGAGTGATAACATGGGCGTGATTGCCAAATATACTTACGATGGTAATGGCAACCAGCTTACCATGACAGATGGTCTCGACCGTACGATGACTTATACCTATGATGGCTTGAACCGCAAGACATCGGAGAGTCTGCCATCGGGTGCAATAACCAGATATCAGTATGACAACAATTCCAACCTGACTTCCGTGACTGATGCGCTCAGCCACGTGACGAGTTATACCTATAGCTCACTTAATCAGCAGTTGACCCATACCGATGCCTTGAATGCCGTAACGAAGTTTGAGTATGATGCCAACGGCAATCTCGTAAAGGCAACGGATGCCAAGGGTAATGCTACTTCTTATACGTATGATGCGCTCAACCAGAACACTGCCATCACCTTTGCCAATGGTGCATCGCTGCAATATACCTACGATGAGCTGGGCAATGTGATTTCCTCGAAGGACCGTGCAGGCAATGAGTTTAAGTATGCTTATAACCCATTGGGTAACTTGCTGTCTAAGACTTATCCTGACGGAACGACGGACAAATACACATACGACAGAATCAGCCGTATGCTTTCTGCCGTGAATAAGGACGCTACGGTTACCTTTACTTATGACAAGGCGAACCGATTGTTGGCTGAAACATTGAATGGTAAGACAACAGGTTACAGTTATGATGTGGCAGCGGGTAAGCGCACGTTGACCTACCCAAGCGGCATGAAGGTGGAGGAACATCTGAATGCCCGTGACCTCATTGCGTCTATTCTTCAGAATGGCAATGAGGTGGTAACCATGGAGTATAATGTGGCTGGCCAGAAGACCAAGCAGACATACGCCAATGGCATCACTACGGATTATGGATATAATGAGAATGGCTGGTTGTCTGCTATCAAGGACGACCATAAGGTACTTGACCTTGCCATGAGCTATGATGCCATCGGCAATATGACCAAGCGTGCCGATAATCTCGATGCTTCCCGCACAGAGAGTTATGGCTATGATGCCATTTCCCAGCTCACTTCCTTTACTCGTGGAAAAACTGTTAACAAGACGTATCAATTCGACTTGTTGGGCAATCGTGTAAAGACTGTGGAGAATGGTGTTGTCACCAACTATACTTCCAATAACGTGAATGCCTACACGGCTATTTCTGGCGGTATGTCTTTCACTCCATCATACGATGGAAATGGGAATATGCTGAATGATAACAAGCATCAGTATGTGTATGACTACAACAGCAAAATGGCTTCTGTTGAAGACAAGTCTGTAAGCTATAAGTATGATGCTTTAGGTCGTCGTATTGCTAAGAACAACACCTTGTTCTATTATGTTGGTGACCAGATGGTGGAGGAAAGTACAGATGGCACAGTGACCTCTTATTTGTATGGCAACAATATTGATGAGGCTTTGCAGATGAGTAGAAAAGATGAGGCTTACTATTATCATACAAACCATTTAGGTTCTACAATGGGGCTTTCTAATAAGGAAGGAAAGATAGTAGAAAAAGTGGAGTATGATGTATATGGTATGCCTACATTTTTGAATGCAGATGACAAGGTGCTTGCTGCTTCTACTATTGGGAATAATATTCTGTTTACTGGCCGTGAATATAATGCAGAGACTGGAGATTATTACTTTAGAGCAAGAAGCATGCATCCGATGGTGGGTAGATTTATGCAGAAAGACCCTTTGATGTATGTGGATGGTATGAATGATTATGCTTATGTTAATAATTCTCCTATAGTGTTTATTGATTTGTTAGGTAATCGTATAGAACCAATTCCATCATGGGATAATTCAGGAAGAGGAAAAATGAATTCTAATACAGGTGGAAGATTTCAAGGTTCAAGTATACATAAGAAAGGTGTGTGGGATTTATATAAAGAATCCGCAGGCGACACATTTAATGGGAAATCATATATCCCCAAACGACAACCTTCAACACCTAATCGTTCTAATTTATTGGGAAAGTTATTGGGAAAGCTTGCTAAAATAGGTAGGTTTTTTTCGGAAAAAGAATGACTAAAAAAGCAAAAAATAGCAGATTTGGGCTTTTGTTTTGAGTTTCAAGTGGTTGTGGCAGTTGTTGGCTTTAAGTGACGTTCGTGAGGAAATGCGAAAATAGCAGATTTGAGAAGTGGAAACGCTTTCAATTCATTACCTCAGAAAAACGCCCTAATGAGCTTTTTTAACGGTGTCGGTTCTTGTTTCTCCATTCTGCACAGGTTGTGAATTTGCCATGCAGCTCTCATAGTTTAATTTTGCACCGAACAAAAAGCAAGGAATTATGAGAAGTACATTCAAGACAGTCTTCTATGTAAATGGAAGCAAGGAGAGAAACGGAACTGTCCCTATCATGGGACGTGTGACAATCAACGGAACTATCGCACAGTTCAGCTGCAAGCTGAGTGTAAGCAAGGCTATATGGGATGCCAAGGGCAACAGAGCCAAGGGAAGAAGCAAGGAAGCCAAGGAGGTGAACTTTGCACTTGACAACATCAAGGCTCAAATCGCCAAGCATTATCAACGCCTTTCCGACCGTGAGGCGTTCGTTACCGCCGAGATGGTGAGAAACGCATATCAAGGCATAGGCACGGAGTACGAAACCTTGCTCAAAGCCTTTGACAAGGAGAACGCAGCCTTTGCCAAGCGTGTAGGAAAAGACCGAGCTGTCCGAACCTACCGCAAGTATCTTGTGGTGAGAAAGTACGTTGCCGAGTTCATCAAGTTTCAGTACAAGCGCAGCGACATGGCAATGAACGAGCTTACCGAGGAGTTCATCCGTGACTTCTGCCTGTATCTGAAGAATGTCGTTGGACTTACGCAGTCCACCATTTGGATTTACTCCATACCGTTGAAGCATATCGTAACGGCAGCACACTACAACGGCAAGATACCGAGAAATCCGTTTGCCATGTACCACGTTGACCCAGACCACAAGGAGCGTGAGTTCTTGACCTTAGACGAGCTTACCGCAATGACGGAGATAAAGTTGGAAGACCCGAACATGGCTTTTGCGAGAGACCTTTTCGTCTTTGGCTGTTGGACAGGCATCTCTTTCATTGACACGAAGAACCTGACTGAGGACAAAATCAGCATGATAAACGGCGCTCCTTGGATAGTTTCCAAGCGTCAGAAGACAGGCGTACCGTTTCAAGTCAAGCTGATGGATATTCCGATGCGGATTGTGGAGAGATACAAACCATTGAGAAAGGACTGCCACTTGTTCAATATAGGTAGGCTTGACACCATCAACAAGCGCATCAAGAAAGTGGCTGCAATGTGTGGCATCAAGAAGCGAATCTCGTACCACGTAAGTAGGCACACATTTGCAGTCTTATCACTTGAATATGGTATGCCGATTGAGACCGTGAGCAAGATTCTCGGTCACACGAACATCACCACGACACAGATATACGCCAGAGTGACAAGCAGCAAGTTGGAACATGACATATCAGTCTTTGAAAGTCGAATCAAGGGGCATTTGCCAACAATGGGAGGAATGGCATGAAAAGGACTTTAATCACCGTGGACGGAAATGGAGAACTTTCCATTCCGTCCAACTTGCAAGACTTGTGGATGAGTGAGGGCGAATTGGTTGAAATGCTCTATGTCACCGCCCCCAAGCTCAATACCGTAATAAGGTCAATATACAGGGATGGTTTGTTCCCTGTATCGGAAGGACAACAGAGAAGGGAAATTTCCAAGGGCATTTGGCAAACGATGTATGGTTTACCGATGATAGTTGCCCTTTGCTTCCGTATGAGTTCTTACGGTGCAGTTCGGCTTCGGGATACTATCATCAAGAGGTTGTACGGGGCAAAAGAGAAAAGTAATGTCATTATCCTACAATTCAGTGGAGGAACAACCGCCTTTAGCTGAATGTACTCTTGCTTGTTGGTTTGTTTGTCGCTGTCGTACTGTCGTGAATAAGTACTGAAGCATATACTTTGCTTGTTGGGGATTTGTCATATTGTATAAAAAAACTGACAAATCCCCATATTTTTGTTGATTTGTTGAATATACAGAAAGTCGTATTGAATATCAAGTATTTATGGCTCTACATACTCTCAACAAATATCTCAACAAAAGAAAGGTAATGATGGAAAGAGAAGCCCTCAATGTCCATGTCTATGTTTCTCTTTTGCCCAGTGATTTGTTGTGTCGAAACTTTTGTTGAGAACTTGTTGACAGGTTAAGTGTTTGATTTTCATAGCAATACCATATCTCTTCAACTGCTCATCTGAAAAACGCCCAACACTTGTTCCGCTGTAAAATGTACTTGTGGATTATTGGCTACCGCTCTATTCTCCGAAATGATTACTGCAACGTTCCTTGGAGGCTTTGCGCCTCCAGCCACTTGGGCGAACCTCCGCAGTGTTTTAGCATGGCATTAGATTTATACAACCTATACCGAGGACACACAGCGCACATAACACACTCGGTATAGCTTACGAAATAAAACGACAATATACAACTACTATACTTGACAAATTGCGCACAGAATATTATTACCTTGTCTTTTGCAAACTTCAAGAACAAAGCAGGTCGTGTCTGTTCCCTTGTTCTTTATCAATGCAGCAGCTTTTGTTGTTTCATGCAAATTGTGAGATTTAAGGTCGGCAATTTTGGATTTGGAGAATCGAAAGACAAGAGTGTCGATTATTATGTTTGGAGGAGGGAGCGAGGTTATGTTTTGGGAACCCCAAAACTCCTCGCTCCACCATAAGGGCGGAGAAATTTTGCTCCCGATGGTCGCAGAAAGTGAGTGTACCAATAGTAAACTGCTCATCAAATGCACAAGCAAAATACAGTTATGTTACTTTATCTTGATATTTATACCTATCAAATGATATTTATACTTATTCGTTGCTTCTTAGTGAGAGTACATAAGTTACATGACATTCTACAATAATTTGTGTTATAGTATTCTAATTAAGGTTAACCTTTTACGATTAGTTTTACTTTTTTGCTATATTTACACTAAAATACATATAAATATAGAATACATATATAATTCATGCTTATGAAACATAATCTTTTTAAAGGAGTACTTTTAACAATGACTTTGGTCATATTGTATTCATGCACATCAGAGTCTCCCTCTAATACAGACAATGTGCAACAAACACGTGTGCAGCAAATAAAAGATGACCAAGCTGTACAATTGGGTGAAGAGTTATATAACTCTTTTTCTTATAAGCTTACAAGAAGTCAAGAAGAAAATACACCAGATTATTTTGGTGGTTCTTATAGCGATTCACAAGATAACCTTATAGTGCTTATTAAAGGAATGGACAAAGAAGGAATAAAAGATGTCTATCAACGTATTGGAAAGCATGATAATTTAAAATTCAAAGAATGTTCATACTCCTTGCAAGAATTAAGAGATTTAAAAGAAAAAATAAGTGATATATACTTTTCTGATGAAAATAAGCGAAAGAATTTACAATGGGTATCCGTTGGTATAAGCATTGAAAAGAATAGAATAGTCGTTTTTTTGGAAGATGTGTCTTCTTATGCTATAAAAAAATTCAAAAAAGAGGTGATAGATTCTCCTATGGTTATTTTTGAAGAAATGCATGAGGTTAAAGACTTGAGCTACATTATCGTTGATTCCATAGATAATGACAATTTGTTGACAAGATCTACGGTAAAGACAAATATACATTTAGGGTCTGCGATTACACTTTCGGGAGCCGAATACTCGGCTACAGGTTCTGTTGGATTCCGAGCAATGAAAGGGAATGAACATGGCTTTATAACGGCAGCTCATGTTGTTCCTATAAATGGACTTACAGTATATTCCAACTCTAAAGCCTGTGGTACTTCTGTTGCTACAACTAGGGAACCTAAAGCAGAAGCAGCTTTTATTAAAGTTAATTATAATAATTTTTATCCAACAAATGTAGCTCAATGGACAAAGTTTGCCACTTTTTGATATGAGAAAAAAGAATATAAACTAAAATAATAGAACTATGAGAAATTTTACATTTAAAGGACTGCTTTTAACTGCGGTATTTATGTTGCTTGGCTGTTTATCAATTCAAGCAGCTAATGACGACTTGATTACCAAGCAGATTACGATCAAGTTGGATGAGGCTGGTACTTTACCTGATAAGATTAGTGAAAGCCAGAAGAATCTGATTACCAATCTGAAGATTGTTGGTGAAGTGAATGGCACGGATTTGAAATTTATCCGTGAGATGGCTGGTTGTGATTTTAATGGGAAAGAAACCGACGGAAAACTATCTATATTAGACTTGTCTGATGCTAAAATTGTAGAAGGTGGATCTGCTTATTATTCGGACCGCGATGATGGCTTCATTTATACCTCTAATGATAAGTTGGGCGATTATGTTTTTAATGATTGCTATGGTTTGACAAGCTTGACCCTCCCTTCCAGTGTTACTAAGATAGGCTGTTATGCTTTGTCAAATTGCATTGGATTGACAAGCTTGACCCTCCCTTCCAGTGTTACTGAGATAGGCGAGCATGCTTTTCTGAATTGCAGAGGGTTGACTAACTTTACCATCCCTTCCGGTGTTACTAAGATAGGCGCTGGTGCTTTTTTCTGCTGCTATGGATTGATTAGCTTGACCATCCCTTCCAGTGTTACTGCGATAGGTTCTCAAGCTTTTAATGCTTGCAGTGAATTAACATCCATTTATGCATATATGGAAAAATTACCAGAGACGGGGTCAAATCTATTTCTTGGATGTGACGAAAAGAAATGTACGGTTTATGTACCAAAAGGAACTGGTGATGCTTATTTTCGGTCAAGTTTTGGCTATTTCGATAAGATAGTAGAGTTTGATGCGACGGGCATTGATAAGGTTGCAATCTCTACCAATGCCAAGGAAGTCTCTCGCTATTCAGCAAATGGCCAGCGATTATCAGCTCCAGCCAAGGGCTTGAACATCGTGAAGTATAGTGATGGTAGTGTGAAGAAAGTTGTTGTAGAATAATGGGTGGCAAGCATCATTGTGAGACAATATTTTTATATAGGGGTACGAGCAATCGTACCCTTTTTTGTATTTAAGCATTAACATTTGCTCTCATTTTTCTCTTAAACTCAGTTGAAATTATCTAATCATAACTGAAAATAAATCATAAAAGATAAACTATATTTTTGCGAGCCGAAGTTTTTGTTGTACTTTTGCAACCGACAAGAGTTGTTTGACAAGCAAACGTATGCATATTGCAGAAATTAGAACCGTTGCTAAATCATTACCTCCATTGAGGTGAAACACTCATAAATCGCTCATTTTAAGCTATTCAGCAGATTTTAGCGTAATTTTGGGAAAAAAGCTCCTGTTGTTGCTGGAGTGTTGGCTATTGGTACTGCTGTAAGAGCTGCATCTCAAGGTGGTGATGCTGGTGATATTGCAGAGGCTGTAGTAAACGACCAACTGCCATTTCTCGAACATTATAAGGATCCAGGTCCTATGTGCTATGATTATTCAAGAGGTCCAACAGCTCATTTGGGATATGTTCCTGTTCCGTGCCCTCCTCAAAAAGAAAAAGGTTGCGACAAATAACAATAAATCAATAAAGCAAATCTTTAACGTTGTACAAAGAACAACTTGTTTACAAGAACATCTTTAATATGTCAAAAATAAAAGTCAAAATAAGCATAAGAGTAATCCTTTTGCTATTTATACAGCTTTGTTTCTCTGGGGGTATGCTGGCTCAGAAAAAGGAAGATGGAAATTGTGACCCAGGCAAAGGATGCCAGGACATTCAAAAAAAACAAGACCATCATCAACTTCCTGCTGACAGCACCTCGTCTTCAGGCGGCATCTCCGCCGACCCAAACGAAATCATTGGTCCTACGGGCTATGATTCTATTCGTTGGGTCAGCATCAACGATGTGCTAAACTACACCATTCTCTTTGAGAATGACCCGGAGTTTGCTTCGGCTAATGCACAAAAGGTGGATGTGAGGTTTAGTTTTGACGACAAGGCATGGATGCGTGGTTTTGGATTGGGAAGCTACGGCTTCGCCAACTACTCATGGAATATCGACAAAAGTCCGGCGGCTTACCAGAACCGCCTCGACTTGCGTGACTCCATGAAGATTTACGTTGACCTCAATGCAGGTGTCGATGTGGTGAAGAAACAAGCCTTTTGGACTTTCTCATCCATCGACCCGGAAACAGGTCTGCATCCTTGGCAGGTAGATAGAGGTATGTTGCCGGTAAACGATTCTACCCATGTGGGAGAAGGTTACGTGCGCTTCAGTCTGAAACCATACGAAGGATTGAATACTGGTGATACCATCAGCATTGCCGCCAATATCGTGTTCGACCAAAATGATACGATTCCAACGAATCGATGGAAGAACGTGATAGATGCTGGCATGCCTACCAGTAAGGTGAAGGGAAAAGTGGATTCCAAGAACAAGAATCTCTATCACCTCACCTTGACTGCATCCGATGATAAAGGTGGTTCTGGTCTGAAGAAGGTAACGATGTTTCTTGCCAATAACTTCGGCATCTACGAAGAGTATGCTGTGTGTCCCATAGACACCGTCATTGACTTTGAAGCAGAGCCAGGCAGACAATACAAGTTCTACTCGTTGGCTGAGGACAATGTTGGCAACCGTGAGCCGTTGAAGGAAGTCCCGGACCTCTTTATCAACATCAATGCCGCGCCAAGTGACATCGCCTTGTCTGACTCCATCTTCCAAGATGACATTTCTCCCGAAGGATTTATCGGCGAATTGAGTTCAAAGGACGTGGACGGCAGTACCTTTACATACGCCTTGGCAGAGGGTGAAGGAGCTGTGCATAACGAACTATTTCAAATCAAAGGTTCGCAACTGCAAGCCAAAAACATGTTTAAGTGTGCCACTGATACGATCTACAAGGTGCGCATCAGCACTACAGACGAAGGCGGTCTTTCGTATGAAAAGCCTTTCATCCTTCATTTGAAGAACGTGCTGGAAAAACCGAAAGCGGACACTTTGAAGGTCAGTATCTGTAAAGGTGATGTCTATGACTTCCATGGCAAGGAATACGAGAAAGCTGGTACCTATTATTATACACAGAGCAACGAGTTCATGTGTGATAGCGTGTATATGCTGCAATTGACCGTTCTTCCTCAATTGGAAGCACCCAAAGTAACGGTTGAAGGCTCATGCACATTGGTCTCTTCTGCCGAAAAGAACAACCAATGGTTCAAGGAAGACGGCACTGCAATAGAGGGTGCTACCGAACAAAAGTTCACACCGACCGAGGACGGCATCTATTATGTGGCTGTCGGCAATGGTTCTTGTTTGTCAGAACCATCACAGGCTTACCGTGTGCAGGTTTCCGATCAATATGCCTTGAACATGAACTTGGCGAAAGGTTGGAACTGGGTATCTTCCAACTTGGCAGATGAAGGTTTTCAAAAAATAAAGGACTTCATCAAGCCGATAGAGGACAAAGTGGAACGTCTCATTGGTTTCGACTCTGAGTTGATTCGTGACCCACAATTGGGACTTACAGGCGACTTGACCACTTTTGCTCCATCTGCCAGCTACCTCATGCAGACCAACGGCACAGTGGACAACGCTTGGAATGGTCATGCCTACAAACCTGAAACAACAGCCGTTACACTGAAAAAGGGTTGGAACTGGATTGGCTATCTGCCAATCTACGAAAACTCTTTGGAGAAATCGTTAGAATTGTTGGCACCAAATGAAGGTGACATCATTAAGGACTACACCCGATTTGCGACCTATACTGGCGGCAAGTGGGAAGGTACATTGACAACGATGTCTCCAGGCACAGGTTATATGTACTATTCTGGCAAGAACAAATCGTTTCACTATCCTGTACAGCGAGTATTCCCTGTGGAAACTGATGCACAGAGAATGGCGGTGACAGAGGTGGTTTCTCCTTGGCATTTCAATAGCCACAAATATCCATACAACATGAATATGATAGCAACTGTTCAAGCTGATGGCAATACAGCACCTGCCGGATTGTTCACTATCGGAGCATTTGTAGGTGACGAATGTAGAGGTATTGGGCAATATGTTGGCGACAAGTTATATATGACCATATATGGTGATGTCAATACATCAAGCCAGTTGACATTCAAGGCTATTGAAAATAGTAGTCAACAAGAATATGATATTGTTGAAACCGCTACGTTTGCCAACTCTATGCTCGGTTCTGTCTCTTCTCCCTATAAGTTGACTATCAGTGGCACAACGGGTATCAATGGACTGGCAGACAAGGGCGAATACAACGTTTATCCAAGTCCTGTCAGAAGCACATTGTATGTAAATGGCGATTTGGAACATTTGAGCGCCGTTTATGTCATTGCTAATAATGGTGTAATCGTTGCAAAAACGGATAATTATAATGAAAATGGACTGAATGTTTCGTCTTTGATGGAAGGTTCTTATATCGTGGTATTGAAGACATCTTCTGGTTCCATAGTTAAGAGAATCTTGAAAGTTTACTAAATATACGATTATGAGATTTATAAAATATCTAACATGGTTGTGCTGCCTGCTTTTTGCAGGTGGCACAATGATGGCGCAAGACTCCCATTGGGCGTATGATGCCAATGCTTTTGAATACGACATGACGACTTATCTGACTGTTGAATACAATGGCAATCAAGTTAGTGATTTGTCAGATTATGAAGTTGCAGCCTTTGTTGGCAACGAGTGTCGAGGCGTTTCACGAATGATAAAGGCAGAGAATGGCAGTTCGTATCTCTATATGAGAATCCGTAGCAATCAAAAGCAAGGGGAAAGGATAAAACTTAAGGTATACCAAAAGTCCAAGGATAAAGAAATGGAATGTGACGAAACCATTACTTTTGAGAACCGGTCTGTCATTGGTATGCCAAGCTCTCCACGAAGTGTAAAACTGATAGTTACGACATTCACTGTTACTGTTGACACATCAGGCAATGGAACTGTTATTGGAGCAGGAACATACAAAGAGGGAGAAACTGTTACTCTTACAGCCTTACCTGCGGAAGGATGGCGTTTTGTAAAATGGTCTGACGGGACAACCTCGTCAACTTATACTTTGACAATCAGCGGTGACAAAACACTCACAGCAGAGTTTTCACGAAACTATTATATAGTGAGATTTGTTGTTGATGGTACAATCATATCAGAACAATCATTGGAATACGAAGCTAAAATAGAAATGCCTTCAGTATCTAAAAAGGAAGGCTACACCTTCTCTGGATTCGGAGACGTGGACGAAACTGTTCCTGCACACGATGTTACCTATAATGGCTCATACATTGCGAACAAGTACAAGGTAACATTCGTTGCTGACGGAAAGGT